>Ga0209367_1006995_pt1 | contig 15577 bp, 4 predicted proteins | sample WorMetLIZISLAND2_FD_187412 | JGI IMG/M metagenome (GOLD analysis project Ga0209367, IMG submission 187412) | Marine gutless worms symbiont microbial communities from Max Planck institute for Marine Microbiology, Germany - Olavius geniculatus... ... | reverse complement strand
TCAGTTTTACATTTAGGACTATTTCTATTCTCAGTATCTGTCATTTCATTTTTCTTTTAAACAATTCAGTTCTTTTTAGTTTATGTGCTAGATTAAACTGACAGTGTGTTTGTCAGTTTTTGAGTGCAAATTTTTCATTGTATTGTATTGTATTGTCGCGCAACCCACTGGCGGACATGCGACGCACTTCGTCTTCGACGTCTTCGCGTCGTGCGTACTGTACACGTCGCGAAACCCGATGCCGTCCGTACGACACACTGTGCGCATTCGTCTTGACGTCGTGCGTCGTGTGCACGTCGCAAAACCCAATGGCGTCTATACGACACACTGTGCGCGTTCGTAAGACATACGTCTTCGCGTCGTCCGTACTGTGCACGTCGCGAACTCAGATGGCGTCGTGAGTATTGTGCACGTCGGGAAGCCCGATGGCGTCAATAAGACACACTGTGTACATACGACATACGTCTCCATGCTTTTTCGTCGTGCGTAATGTGCACTTCGCGAAACCCGATGGCGTCCATACGACACTAGGCTCTAACATCGTGAGTATTGTGCACCCGATGGCGTTGGTGGCCGAGTGGTTAGAGTCTAAGTCAACTTCACCAGAGCTAGAGGTCGTAGGTTCGGTCTTTGGTCAGACCCCTCAAAATTGCCAGGTCTCAGAACAGTCACGTGGTCACGGGTCCAGCGGGTTGACTAGGAAAACACGATTGACTAGGACTTCTACTCCGAGCTTAACCCCGGGAACATAGAAATTCTGGCTTGAAAACCGGCGGGGCGCTAGTTTTTCACCAGTTTTCACTCAGGCATAAGGGTAGCTGTCAACAGCTTCTTTTTCGAGGAGGGCGGATGAACTGCGCCTCGTTGGTGCGATGGTCAATCACCAGCGGGAAGCCTCTGTCAGTCCCAAAAGGGGGTCGGTCAGATGAGTGTTGATGCGCTGACCATAAAGTAACAACACGAATGAAATCTGATGCCAATACAACCTAATGAAAGAACATGCCGGCTCGGCCGTCGCCCGGTCAAACAAGGTCCGCGATACCAGCTGAGCAACCGGGGTTGGGTCGATTAGTCCGCTACCGAAAGAAAACTCAAACCTGCCATATGTATGTGTGTAGAAAATAGAGGGTGTGGTGCATGATACTCTCATACAGCATGATGTGGAGGGTCACCTGCCATATGATGTCACGTAATAGTAGTCAGTGCAATGAGACGTTGTTAGTCATGACTGTAAGACTGGGCAAAAAGTTCGGTTTTCAGTCTGCTGCGGAAAACGTGCAACGACGGAGACGACCGGACCGACTCCGGCAGACTGTTCCAAATTGATGCAGCAGTCGCTGGAAAGGTGCGGTCGCCAATGGTAGAACGCACTGTGCGTGGAACGACCAGCGCTGATGTGTATGTGTATGGAAGATGTATGTGAAATACGCAAAAGTGCATTAACTTAATAGTTTTTATAAGCATAATGACGAGGTAGCCTATGTTCATTGCGTAGTCGTACAGTATTTTTACTTATATTTTAATGTAGTATTTTTTAAAAATGTCTTTATCGATTAACTGACGCAAGCATTGTACATGATTTTTACGGAAAATATTACTTTTTTACAGTAAACATATAACAAAAATGTTGTAGACTGCTGCATGAAACGCTAAAGACCGTTTATTACATCTAAAGTCAATATGACAATATGTCAATATGACACTCAGGTGATTTTATACTCTGTCCATTGCTATGCATAGCATTGCATTGGACAGACAATTAATAGACGCAAAATTATTGTGCCCAAAAATACAAATAAGAGTTCATTGAAAAATAGGAACATTAATATGACCTTTGTTACCAAAAAGAATGGCGGATTTAATTTCAAAAGTGTTCCGGAATGTACACGCCGATCAAATCCTTCGGTAATGACGCCATTGGCGCACACTTTTCATTTTTTGTCAATGTTTCGCCATCAAAGTTATAATATAGCTAGAATATCGCGAACAACGTCATTTGTTACGATGTAACAATGTTACGATATCCCAGAAAATGCGTACATTTGTGCGCACTTTCTGGGATATCGTAACATTTCGCTTCGCAAGGTTTATTTTTAGGTTTATTTTTTAAGGCTTCTTATTTGCAACTTACGGGTCTTTTGACTCTCAGATTTCCTACGGTAGCTAAAGATTAGACCAAGTTGTAAGAATGTAATTACGATTCGAAAGCGTACTTGTTTATTTTCGTCGGACAACTTGAGCAAAATTGTCTATAAAGTCACTATACAGAGTTTCCTAGTATTTTTAGACGATAGATGGAGAGTGTTCTACGACATTAACTGTCAGTGAAGTCTTTGATACAATCTGATAGACGGAGAACGTTACGAGGCGTTGCTAAGTGACAAACATCTGTTACATATGTACCGCACCGATCTCCACAAAACTAAGTGCTAACGAAAGGTAAGAAAATGTAGTATTTAAAGATATAATACCGATTTTACGTAATTATAGAAGGTATCTAAAATTTGAGGAAAACGATCTCGGAATGTCGTTTTTAGGCTTTATACTGTATTACGTCACGGGTCCAAATCCGTTACATGATTGGCATAAGTTTCTCAGACTGGGCCACAGTAAAAAGTTGAGTACCTTAAGGCTCAGTTTTAGCCTTTTTTATATTTGTCAACGAACTCCCACGCTGGGTGAGAATGTTTGCTGATGACATAAAGATTTGGGCTGCCATCATTAGCATAGATGACTGCTCGAGCTTGCAGAAAGACGTGGTCGAGTGGTCTGAAGAATGGTTGAAAAATGCAAGGTCATGCACATTGGGCACTGTCTTTCAACACAGTACACGATGTCGTCTAGTACTGGTAGAAATTTACTGGAAGTGACTGATGAAGAAAAAAGATCTCAGTGTGCTGACATCTGGTTCACTGAATGCGATGTTTTAAAAATCTTGGACAGCTTACGAATGGATAAATCTCCGGGACCAGATTAGTTGTTACCCAGGCTACTTTCAGAAGTCAAGGAAGAAATTGTTCTCCCACTATATGTGCTTTTTCGACGGTCTCTAGACGAATCCTCAGTACCTACAGAATGGAAAAGAGCAAACGTCTGTCCTGTATTCAAGAAAGGAAACAGGAACTTGGCAGAAAAACTACAGACCTGTGAGCCTAACATGTCAAGTCTAAGATTTTTGAGACCTTTGTCAAGGACAGATTGGTTAAACACTTAAGAGGGGAACAGCCTGATTCGTGAGTCTCGGCACGGTTTCCGTAAAAGGCGATCCTGCTTAACTAACCTGTTAACCTTCATGGACAAAGTCACTGGTTGTATTGATTCTGGAAATAGTGTGGACGTGGTCTTTCTGGACTTCGCAAAAGATTTCAACAAAGTCCAACACAATAGGCTAGCTACAAAACAACTGAGAATTAACATTTTCAGTACACTTTCGAAAATTACGTCAGTGGATTCGCCCATCATATAGGCAGGGTTTTCAGTAGGCCTCAATTTTCAGAATGTCATGACTTCCAAGCTAAAAATGTGGACGTTGGTTTGCACAATTTGGAAGTCAAGAAAACTCAAGCAAAAAATAACATAATGCAAAACAGTACGTCTTCGTGAAATAAAGTATTCAGAAACACGACAGTCAGCAGATGTTATTGGACTAAAGAAACATTCGAATACAGATTCTGACGTCAATTCGCAGTTTATTATTGAAAAATAGACAAAAAAAGGCAGTTTGATTTAGACGTCCTGACGTCCAGATCTTAAAATTTGGGCGTATGGGCTTAAATTTTTGGGCGTATTGACGTCTAGGCCTAAACGTCCATTATTGAAAACCCTGCATACAGGGCCAGAATTTCACATGCGGAACCCTGGAGGCCTTAAATAGTGCAGGCTCTTACCAAGAAAATTGTTCTCTCATTTTTATTACTGGTCTGATATACTACAGTTACTACTGCACGGTGAACAAAGATTTTCATATGTAAATTAATTTTAACTGTTCCTGAACCCGCGAACCTTTGTTTTTAGTCAACACGTTTAACCTAGCAAACAACAAAAGCCTTTCCTTACTTATTTATTTCACGAAATAAATGCTCTTATATGCAACTTCTTAGCGTATTTCTAAACCCTATTTCTAAATACGGCAATGCCATTATCATCAAGCACGCACTGCGCCAATATGTATGCGGCCGGCCGTATAATCGCCGATGGCCATAGATTCCAGTGTACTGCTTTTAGTGTGCAGTTGGCAAAGTTGCTTGAAGCTGACCGGTCAGCGTCCGATCCGCCAGCCGTAAATTATAAACATTTGCGCAAGATATGCGTCACTTCTATAAAAGTTTTTTGACATTTGACCTTTGACCTTTTGGGCTGAGTACTGGTACGCCGGTTACTGTATATGAATGCACGCTGTTGTAAGATTGCTAGACGGCTGGCAGGGGGGGGTATATAGGCCGCGGGGCATGCATAAGACTGCGATTTTCCGGCAGAATGATTGCGACAGATAGCTGCACATTTTCGACAAAGGAGATTCCGGGTGCTCAAAACTCAAATTTTGCCTTTTAATGTCCCCAAAATGAGCCCCAGGTTTTGCATTTTGACGATATTTTCCATCCGAGAAGAATAACATTTTCTGACAGCCCAAAATTTACAGAGGAGAAAGGCTGCCCGCCGCTCTCAGTCGGCCACGACGCCCTGGAAAAAGTTGCGTTTACATGGACACGAGTGTGAGTACAAGTACGAGTCTGGGTTTCAATTTACAAGCGAATGTTTTGGGAACAAGCTCTTAGCTTAGGAGACTGTCGCGCTCTACGCATGTCGTAATGGCTATTGCGACTTACCGCGTAGCCACAATACAGCACGACTGGCACACCACAGTGCGTTCAAGATCATCCAAGGTCTATGATTTTAATGTCATTTGAAAGCCAGTATTCGACTTCCAATCCTATTAGTGATCAATAGCAACTTACTAGGCTCTATTTTGCACCGTTTAGCCACAATACACCCGTTACAGAGGACGACAGACGACGACGGACGACAATCATGTAAGACGCATACAGCATTGATATAGCGCGTCAACAATATCTGTTTTGACAGATATTTACAAGCAAGACAAGCAGACGGACGGGCAAGATCCGTAATGCGGCCTGTTAGGACGGCCGTATAAATAGACCAAACACGATATAGGGCGTTGGCGACTTTAGAAAGCTGTCAATAGTAACCATGTCTTCATCTGCAACGGATTGGCTGCAATTTTCAATGAAAAGTTTCAAGCTATAACTGGCCGTATCTCGGAAACGGTGACAAAAAGGGCCATGGTCACTATTAATCACTAATAAGAAATCGCACACACCTTTCAAATGAAATGAAAATCATTGACTTTGGATGACCTTGAATGTCTTTACTACAACAGGAACTGTATCAGCTGTAGTGCGTCATCCCAAGCGACAGCTGGGCTTTCTTGTTCTTTCTATGACGCGGACAGACAGACACTGCTTAACAAAGTTTAGACAAAAGCGGCCGAACCTTGGCATTTAAGATACTGCGTAATGACGGACAGAAAACGTCACATAATCGTTCCGACAGACAAAGAGACAGACAGCGTTTGAAAAAACCCTATGGGGAGGAGGCCCCAAATTTTTGGATCTTATTTTCAAAATGTAGCATATTTCCTATCACGGTGGAAATATCACGGCGATCGGCCGAGCGACATTTGACATCATGTGGCGAAAAAACTCACAGCGCTGCAGACGGGGTGAAAAAGGGGGGGCAGAGATGGTGATTATGTGATCTTTGGCCGGCACGCGTTGATCGAATCGACGAGCGGCGGCGAGATTGGCTCATGCTACACAGCTAAAGTGCTAATTGCGAAATGCGAAAACGCCTGCTGCTGCTGCTGGTGATGATGATGATAATGATGTGAGGCTTGCAGCGCGACTAATACCCCGTGTACACGATCCAGCAAACGTCCAGCAAACGTCCAGCAAATGTATTCAAAATGCACGTGCTAATTGCTCGACGTTTGCTGGAAATTTGCTGGACGTTTGCTGGATCGTGTAAACGGGATATAAGTGACCGTCTGCCCAAACTTCTGCCAGTCAACAGATTTCGTGCTTTCGTATTTTGCAGATAGCACTTTAGCTGCAAGAATGAGTTCCGTCCATCCAATTCGCAGCAGCAGCATTAGACTAAGCAGCGACAGCGTAAACTTAGTCGCATGCGTTGAACACTCTGCTGCTCAGACCGGACAAACAACGCGAAGGCAGCTGGTAATTTTAAGGACTGTCATAGCGCTAGTGTGCGACAGTCAATAAAGCAACAATATTTCACTACAACAAGAATAATTTAGTATCCTCAGCAGTGAGCAACTCAACAATAGCGTATGTTCTAACGTCAAAATGCGCCAGAGCTTGTACAAATATAAGTAATACAAATTGAAATAATGCTTAGGCCTATTTAGTTACGTGTCGTATGCTTTACAGGTAACACGTATGCCTACTCGTATCAATGTGAACGCGGTCTAAGGCAATGTTTAGATGGCGTTTCTAATGACGTTCACAAGGGGTCGATGCGGCTGCTGCTGTGGACGATGCTTATGTCGCCAGTGTTCGTAACGTTGAAGTCGTCTCAGTGGAACAGCAATGACACCAGACACTAGTAGCAGACTGCCGGCCGCGATGAACGACCACGAATACGAGCGCGTGACATCATACAGACCACCTACACGCATTCACACGGCAACATGATGAATAGATAGACTAAAAGCCACCAGAGTTCTCAAATCTCTGTCGAAAAAGGTGGTGCCACCTTGCGAATACAATTACATGTACAATACAGCTGCTACTACCTGGATACAATTGGATGGTGATACAGAATACACTTAAGAAACCAACTATATAGAGTACACTCAACATGACATTTTTATGCCTCTACCAATAGACCTACTTGATATCGACGGAAGCATGGATTTTGTTTCCGGAGAGTGCGTGCGTCTGGCACTTACTTATAGGCTTAGTCTATAACATTTATTTTATGTGAGGAGTTTCATCTATCTCCGACTCCGTCGATAGTACTTCTGGTCCTATACTGTATGGAGTCCCGAGAAAATTCGCAAAAACGAAATATCTCCGTTGCTATTGGGGCTAGGCGGCTGATATTTGCAGGGCATATGGGGACTCACTGGGGGCACACCGGCACATGTGGGAGGGGTCTAGGGTCAAAGTCCGCCTCAGGGGAAAAATTCGAAAATTTTCGAAAAAAATTATTAAAGGGTTTTCGGCTCCCGCAATACTACTGTGCGATAGGATGGGCCCGTTCCAAAAAAACTAGAGCTGCGGATTTTAACGATTAATTTAATCGTTAACTAACAAAGAAAATTAACGATTAATTTTATTTTTAACGATTAACGGTTCTGCCAAATACATCGTCAACAAGAGACGTTCGTCGCTGGATCCATCAACCGTGAACATGCTTGTTTGTCTCCGGGACTGGTGTCATTAACATTAAGGTTCTTAATTCATTAACACTTTCAGTGCATGTAACTTTACAGTGACTTTTTTTATTGATATTATGGTTTAAATCACGCATTTTCAATGACTGAATTTTAACTAAAATTAACGATTAATTAATCGTCCAATTTCAAAAAGTTAACTATTAAAAAAAATTAATCGTTACCAGCCCTAAAAAAAACATATCCCCGCCGCACCCCCCTGGGGATACCGTTGAGGAGCTGGTGGCCCCAAAGTGCAGATTCTTTATTGCGGATTCTTCAACACCTGTCGTCAGATTTTAAAGTTACTTCCCACATCGATTCCTTATCGGGAGGGGCAACTTTTGCGATAAAAAAATTGGGGGTGAAGGTCAAAATACCACCAAAATTGACCCCCAAACATATCCGCGTTTCCTGCCCATTTTTGACCCCTTTAGAGTGCCCCACAAAAAAATTGACTCTTACCGAATTTCAAGGGGGACTGCCCCCTACACAGCGGTGAAAAGAGCGCGCGGATATCTGTCCCAATCGGGAGATATGAGCCCCCAAATTTTTCGCCGCAACTCAGGTTCAGGGTTCAGTTGCGAAACAACGAAAAACGATGCGCGCCGTCTGAATCAGCCGAATCACGCGAAAGAGAAGTGAGTGAGTGAGTGAGTAGTATCTTAACGGCACATCAGCACAAAATAGGCCATTCAGTGCCATACGTGGTTAAAATTAGTTAAAAGCAGTTAATATATGTATTAAAAGCAAAGTTGAAATACTTGTTAAGATCAAGGCTATTAAGCTAATGTAAAAACATCATATACGATTGTAAAAGTTGATATCACAGGCTGAACGGTAGTTCAAGCCATGTGTTAACGGCAACTTCTCTTTCTTATGCAAAAGCCAAAAATTCGACCCCACACAGAATCAAAACCCCTGATCTGACTGAGATAAAATTTGGCACGGTTGATTACGTCGGCGAGATGACCCCTCAAGCAAAATTTCATGTAAATCTGCACAAGGGGGCTTCTCGGCAAATAGGTGAAATATACGCAAAAATTTTTCTAGCTATATACCTTTTTTCAGAAACCCACCTACAGGTCAGACCCTTTGGCGGATTTTTGCGTGCGATGGCTCAAACGACGCGGTCTCGCGCAAGGATGTGCCTTTTGGAAATTAAAAAATTGAAATTAATATTTAACGTATTAAGCTCATAACTTTGGCTGTGTAGAAGATAGAGTCGTAATTTTTGGTTCTATGGTATGGTTTTCGGGGACGGAGAATCTAATGGTGTCATTTAATTTTACCCCGGACCCTCCCTGGTTGCCATGGCAACGAAATTTGGGACAAAATGGGCTATAACTCGGTTTACATAGGAAATTTTTGCTAGATTTTTGCGCCTATAGGGGGGTTATCGGGATGGGCCATCGAACGCTGCCAATTGCATTTTTCCCCGACCGACCTTCCGTTGCCATGGCAACGAAATTTGGGACAAAATGGGCTATAACTCGGCTTGCATAGGCCGCCGTGGTGCACAGACCAATGACCACACGTATGCACATACCGGTGGGTATGTGCCTTTTGGGAATTAAAAAATTGAAATTAATATTTAACGTATTTATTCAAAAAATTACAAAAAATTATAATGCCGCCTATACGGAAAATTAAACAATTCTTAAAACGGTCATAACTTTGGATGTGTAGAAGATACAGAGTCGTAATTTTTGGTTCTAGGGTATGGTTTCCGGCGCATAAGCAAGGGCGACGACAGACCGGTCATGAAGCCCTGGACTACTTGGACCGGTCGACCAGGGACGTCTAGATTACCTATTATGGAGTAGTCCATGGGTCGACGGTCGACGAACTGGCCGGTGTCAAATTGCAGTTTATGGCGATGTCTTTTCCCGCAGAGCGCGTCTGGTTAGTGGGCGATAGATTATACGTAGTATTTAGCGGCGGCACCTTATCACGTTTGAGAGTAATTTAATAGTCTGTCCGCTTTCGCAGCCGTCGTCTGTAAGCTACTGATTTCCGTGTTTGCACACAGTCCCACGGCCATGGGTCCCCCCCACCTATGGCTGTGGGAGGCCGCGGCAGTCGTAGAACACCAGCCAGCCCCGCCAGATCGATAACAAAATACCTCCGTTACCAATATGGCGTTACACGAGTGAACCCCGCGGTTACTGTACATTTTCGTAACTCTAACAAAAACATCCGATTTCCTCAAAATTTCGTGTCAATAATGTCAATAATGCACCGTCCATTGGCAATCAAAATGGCAATCAAAATTTCAAATAAATCAATCAAAGCAAACAGTAGTTACAACAGCTTTAGTGCGATAATTCGAAAACTGATAAATATAAGACCGTGGTTATAAAAAAGATCAAGAAGCCCAGCTATTGCTGTGGCAGGCCGATCGTACCGCCTATATCCCAAGGCTAACGTCCCACTTCCCGTCACGGAAAGAAAGTGATTTCCCAGAGAGACAACAGTCCCATACACGCTACGGTGACGCTGCTATATCGAACGCTACAATTAACCCTAAAACACAATACGCCGCACGTGGGTGATTGGCTGCACTACGCTGTAGGCAGCTACTTTGCATTTAAAATTGCAAACAAACCGTTGCAGACATGGACAGCCTATTGACAGCCTATAGGAACTCGTCAGTCTCGTCATCGCCCTATCCAACCCCCTGCGACGTACGGTTTAGCCACAATTCATGCTTTACAGATGACCACAAACGACACATCGTGCCAAAGACTCGACCTTAACGGTAAGATAAAGACGTTGCACAAATGTTCTACTTTTCCTACTGCAGACTGGAGAAGCATCCATTAGGCCTACCAATGAGCGGTGTTCCGGCCAGTGAGCCCACTCCCTCTAGCAGACTGAGAATACCGTAGGCGGTCGTCAGTTTGTCCAAGCCGAGCAGGTCGACAACCAGGATCGACTTCAGCGTAGTGAACACGGCTGTACATGATCATAATCAGAATCATAGTAATCAATGTTGTTAGTGCCCTATCACTATCGTTATAACATACAATTAGCACACGCGTCAACGTATCTGATAAAGTGTTAAAAAGTAAATTAAACTGTCTAAAGGTTTAAAGTCATTAACTGAAAGATGCTGGTTACTACAATACATGATATGCGGCCATCGGCCTACAGCAATATGTAGGCCTACATGTAATCGCGCACTGCACTGCACTGAGCAATCCCAATCCCAATCCTAACCTGATCTGGCACACAAGTTACTCCTGTCCCAACTTCAGACCAATTCTGTTATTCCTCTCTTTCTAAACCGTCGAGTTAGGAGCCCGGCCTGTGCGGGACGGACTGACAGACAGTCAGACAAGACCACCGCATGGTCATAATGGTCACGTGACCGCTGACGTCACATGACCCCAAAAGTCAAGGTCGTGACCCCATTATATTTGAGACGCCATATCTCCGTAACGGTGCGTAGAGGTAAAGCAAGATAAATGTCAACTTGCGTCATCGACCATTATTGAAAATCCCCCTGTTCGAAAAAAAAAATCGGGCTATTTTTTTACAAACTTTGGAGATAATTTCCTGCAACGACCTCGACGTCAGTCACTATGATTATAATAATATTAAGACTGGTCTCAAATAGGCGCCATGTTTCTAATATAAGCCCAAGCGAAAGTAAAAAGCACTTTAAGAAGAATACAGGAAAAAATAATGCGCGAAAGGAAAGTACATTAGATTGGTCACAATCTTATAATATTTCTTGTATATTACTGTATAGGCTTACTGTATAGTATCTTCACGTGTAAGTGTGTTCTATCATAATCATGTGTTCTGTCTATTTCCACTTAATGCTGATACCTTTAATTCACAAGTGACAACCACAAAGGCCTGTGGGACTATTACTTTCTTATTAGTTTCTACAGCGACAGCAATAAAATAAAGTAGTCGTAAGTTAGTAACTACAGCCACTGACGCTGCTTCTTTCTGCCCAAAATCACAGGCTGTGCGGTAGCGCAGCACTGTTGTAAGAGTGACCAGCGAGAACCCAAAATTTGACCCCCCGTATATCCCAAACCCCTTAATTTTTCCAAACCAAAATTTGCACAGATGATTACGTCTGGCATATCTCCTGATATGCAAAATTTCGTGAAAATCCGTTCACGGGGGGCTTCCCCACGAATAGCTGAAAGCTACGGCACTACGCCGCTATACAAATCAACAAATGTATTATTATCATAGTGTAGCACGGTAGTGCGTAACACTGTTGTAAGGGCGACTATCAAAGTCAACAAAACCCCAAATTTTGGGCACCCGTAGCCTCAAACCCCTGAATCAATCGACTTAAAATTTGACTTGGATGATTACGTCGGCGGTGTGACCCTACAGGCCAAAAATGGAACAAATCGGCCCAGCGGAGTCGGCGGGGCAAATGGGTGAAATATAATGTTCAATTGGGTTATTTTTTCTTTTTTCCTTTTTTTTACTTTTCTTGCCAAGCTCTGGAGAACACATTTTTGGGAGTATCGCCGCATTCTTTGCACTGGATGACGTGTTTCGGTGGGGATTGATTTCCTAGGGTGGTCTCAACATTCATCTTTAATATTTTCCCCTTAAATCCCCAAACCGAAAATTTTAAGCCCATTTTTGGACTTGGAAAAATTACAACTGAAAATGCTTAACAATGGAGATGCTCATCTACAAACTACCCTTAATCGTCATCGTAGCCCCACAGTGAATACAGTGAATAGGCAATGTGGCCATAGGAATTCCAAATATGCGGTTATTTTTGACCCCCTGCATACAGGTCACGTGACACGGCGCATCATGCCAATGCAACCGTTCTTCACACAGTCAACCTTTCCATCCTACAACATTTTCTACAGGATTCTGACCTTGGCTCACTTCTTGGAAACACCTTGCTGCATCAACCATTGCCTGTTTCGCTACCTAGTTTTGACATTTTTCGATCTACACTTTCTTCCCAGCTGGCTAGGGATCACCATCTTAGCTATGACCTTCATCGTGCAGTCAACCAAGTCAACCAAGCAACAGGAAACAGTTTTCCACTACTTAGCCAAAACACTTTGGCGAGACAGCCAAATCCTTGATAATGACCGCTTCATTGCCTCCTTACGGTCGTTCTCAGATTGGTACATAACTTGGATCATTATCAGTGTACCACTGGCAATATGCGCCTTGTTCGGAGTTATCTTTCTCTTCTACCGTGTCCGCTTGCTAACCGCCACAGTTACAGCCGCTCATTTTACTCTGCACAAGGTAGCCGCGCTTGAACCTACACTTCCATCATTCCTTACGTACTTCTCACTGTTACCTCCTGCAAACGTCTCTACTCCTACGGCTTCTGTATCTCCTACTGCGATATGTGAACTTGATCCTTCTGCATAACTCATCTTCCTTTCTGGTATAGTCCTTGTCATCTTCTTGGTTTTCATCAAGTTTGGATTTTACCTGTCTAACCCAAATTCATTTACACTGATCCTTGAATTTGGTCACAACAGTATTATCGTTCCAATTGCTACTCAACTTCTGCCCGGGAGTCCTAGTCAGTATACCTTTTCTTCCTCTGACTTTATTGACGACGTCACCATTTCCGGCATACTACGCCCCGCACTAGTGGTTACTTGGCCTACACTGAGCATTTGTAACCAACATTTGGACATGCATTTTCACCTTCCCCAGTCTATTCCCTTGGGTCCAGTACAAGCCTATCGCCTTCGTAAACTTCTCTACTGGTGTATGCTGTCTGCACGTTACGGACAGAATGCCTACCGTCTTGACATCGCCAGTGATCAGGATCCCGACACTGAAGCTCTTGTATAAGCGATGTGCCAAGTCAATGGGAAGGCCGAAATTTCGACGCCCCACAGCTCCAACACTTTTCAACCGATCTTAATGAAACTTGAAACCAAGAAAGATGTCCGAGATTCGACCACATAAGCAAAATTTGGTTGATGTGGGACGACGGAAAGAGGGTCTGCTTAGGGAGGGAATTTTCCGTTACTTGCTGTGTTCTATCTTTTTTCGTATTCTTGCTCACGCCTACAGGTCACACCAGAAGACCGATCACGACCGTTTATGGCTCAAAACGCGTGTTTTTGCGTACGGTAGGGTTTTTTGGGGTCTCGATGATAAAAAATAATGTTTTCGGTCAAAACTCCCCAAAACATGATTTTTTGGGGCCTGAATAAACATTTTAAGCCAAATTTGTTAAATGTTCGAATAGCGATATCTCGAAAAGTACGCACTCGATCAACACGAAATTTGAAGGGGGAATTTCCGAATTTCAGGTGCACAAATGGACTTCGTGGGTGGTCCAGCATTACAAAACTATAATTCATGAAATTTTGCAGTGATGTAGACGGCTGCCACCGGAAATGGACCATTTAACCAAATTGGACAAAAATAATAAATTTAAGATGGCGGCGGCGGCCATTTTGAATTTCATCTACCGCTCATAACTCGTTTACTATTGCATATATTTGCACGAAATTTGGTACGTGTATAATTACCCTGGAGGTCCTACATGCTGGTATGCCAAAATATTAAACAAAAATTAAATCCAAGATGGCGGCGGTCGCCATATTGGATTTTTGTACAAACATCAATAACTCAGCCGCCGATTGACGTAGATGAATGAAACTTTGCAGTGATGGAGCCGGCTGCCACCGGAAATAGACCACTTGACCAAAATGGACAAAAATGATAAATTCAAGATGGCGGCGGCCGCCATTTTGAATTTTATTTATCTTTCAGAACTCGTTTACTGTTGCACACATTTGCACGAAATTTGGCATGCATATTACCCCGGAGATCCTACATGTAGGATATGTAGGACAAATATTAAACAAAAATTAAATCCAAGATGGCGGCGGCTGCCATTTTGGATTTTTGCACAAACAGTAATATCTCGGCCGCCGATTGACGCAGATGAATGAAATTTTGCAGTGATGTAAACGGCTGCCACCGGCGATAGACCATTTGACCAAAATAGACAAAAATAATAAATTCAAAATGGCGGCCGCCGGCATTTTGAATTTCATCTGTCTCTCATAACTCGTTCACTATTGCATATATTTGCACGAAATTTGGCATGCGTATTATGCTGGAGGTAATACATACAGACATGCCAAAATATTGAACAAAAATTAAATCCATAATGGCGGCGGCCGCCATCTTAGATTTTTGCACAAACAGCAATATCTCAGCTGCCGATTGACGCAGATGAATGAAATTTTGCAGCTATGTCGAGGGCTGCTACCGGAAATAGGACATTTGACCAAATTAAACAAAAATAATAAATTCAAGATGGCAGCGGCCGCCATTTTAAATGTAATTTATCACCCATAACTTGTTTATTATTGCACGTATTTGCACAAAATTTAGCATGTGTATTACGTTTCAAATCCTACATACATACATGCCAAAATATTAAACAAAAATAAAATCCATAATGGCGGCGGCCGCCATCTTGAATTTTTGCACAAACAGCAATAACTCAGCCGACGACTGACGAAGATGAATGAAATTTTGCAGAAATGTGGACGGCTGTCACCGAAAATAGACCATTTGACCAAAATGGACAACAATAATAAATTCAAGATGCCGGCGGCCGCCATTTTCAATCTCATCTATCGTTCACAACTCGTTTACTATTGCACATATTTTTTTAACGAAATTTGGCCAGTGTAATACGTCGGAGGTCCTACCTGCACGTATGCCAAAATATTAAACAAAAACAAAATCCAAGATGGCGGCCGCCGCCATCTTGGATTTTTGCACAAACAGTAATAATTCAGCCGCCGATTGACATCGATTAATAATTGCTGTTGTGTCGTCGGCTGCTACCAGAAGTAGATCGTGTGACCAAAATCGACAAAAATAATAAATTCAAGATGGCGGCAGCCGCCATTTTGAATTCCGTTTATCGCTCATAATTTATTTTGCTATTGCACTTTTTTGCACGAAATTTTATATGCGAGCTAAGTTTGACGTTCTACATGTAGTTGTACCATAAAATCGAACAAAAATGAAGTTTAACATGGCGACGGCCACCATTTTGTATTTTAACACAAAGCATAACAAATCAGCTGCCAACGAAAAAGG
>Ga0209367_1006994_pt1 | contig 15577 bp, 7 predicted proteins | sample WorMetLIZISLAND2_FD_187412 | JGI IMG/M metagenome (GOLD analysis project Ga0209367, IMG submission 187412) | Marine gutless worms symbiont microbial communities from Max Planck institute for Marine Microbiology, Germany - Olavius geniculatus... ... | reverse complement strand
CTGTAATTCAGATCCTTCAAGTCCTCGAAAAGCCTACTAAATCTGTGCTGCACCTTTTCCAAGAGAAGCTTATCCTTTCTGTAGTGTGGACTCCATGCTGGTGAGCAGTACTCTAAGTGGGGCCGAACCAGATTTTTGTATAGTCGGACCATGAGATCTGGAGACCTATGCTTGATAGTTCGCTTCACAAGCCCCAGCATTTTATTCGCCTTACAACTAGCTTCATAACAGTGCGCTGCTGATTTGAGATTGCTGGAGATGTACACTCCGAGGTCCCTTACAGTTTCCACTGTGCTGAGACGACGTCCTTGCATGGCATACTGATACTTGATATTACCACTTCCGACATGCATGACCACACACTTATCCACATTAAACTCCATCTGCCATCTCCTAACCCATTCACACAGCGTATTCATGTCGGCTTGAAGCACACGTCCATCCTCAACACTGTTCACTTCGCCAACTACCTTATATAAAACTTATAATGGAGTTATGTACCGATTAATTTAGTTTTGTGCATTTTACTTTGCGTAAAATAATCGTACAGGTGTGCGCATTTATCTTCTTGTTAGCCAGCACTTTTGTTTATTGAGAAAAAAAATTGTAGGGCACAGAGCACTTGTTTGGAACTCTTTTTACGCTACAGGCAATTCGAATTGTGGGCGTGGTGACATCTGTTCCGGGTCAACGGCGTTCTTTTTGCGGTCAATCCGGAAAGGTCCAAGTCAAGACCACAACAAATCACTGCACCTTTCCGGAAAGCCAAAAAAACACAACCACCGTTCCAACCCCAACTAAGCATGTCACGTGACATCCATTGACCAATGAAGTATTTCGGTACAGGTCAGTTGGTTACTTCGTGGCGTTGTTAGTAACCGATGTTGAATGAGAATTTCCGTTTATGACATTATGTAGTTGTAGCCGTTCAAGGAATAATGGGATGTTTGTTTTCAAAGCTGTTTCGTAGGTCATCTGAAGAGCAGATCGTACAAGTTCCGAAACAGTATTCATGGTTTGTCTCGCGAACACCGAACCGGCCTCACCGACTGCACCAGCAAGAAATTACCGCACCGACGCCTAAAACGTTCACACCAAACACAGCGTCAGCCAAACAGGACTGTTAGCTGTTTCCCCACGCCGATATTGTGCTATTTTTCCGACCGGAAACGGAAGTTTAAACAAAAGGTCTGCCGGGGCTCATACACTTTCGCACCTAACAGTGTTAGGGTTAGGTTTAACCCTAATACATCCTAACCCTAAACTTAATCCTAACCCTGCAATAGTCTGTCACTGTTAGGTGCGAAAGTGTATGAGCCCCAGGTCTGCCTACACAACCGCCGACGCATAAACGCGTATACGACATTCCTACTGCACCGGCAATAGATAACCGCACCAGCGCTAAAAACAATTAGTTCAAGCATTGCAAAGTTTTCTGTTGGAAACGGAAGTTCAGCTCCTATAGAACCGCTAATGAGTAGACGCTTCTACCACACCGGCAGCACATCACCGCCCCAGCAGTAAAAACGCCCAGAGCAAGCATTGCGGCAGCTGCAGACGACTGGATGCTGTCTCTCGATGCTGACATTGCATAGTTTTCTGTTTAAGTTTTTTTACTGGAAACGGAAACACGCTGATGAGTAGACGCTTCTGCCACACCGGCAGCACGTCATTGGACCTGCGGTAAAAACGATCGGTTTAAGCACAGCGGCAGCTGCAGACGGATGAAAGCCGTCTCTCCCGCACTGACATTCATTACAAAGTTTTCCACTGGAAACGAAAGTTCTGCCTATGGAACCGCCGATGAGTAGACGTTTCTACCGCAGATCAAGCATAGCGGCAGCTGCAGATGACTGGACGCTGTCTCCCCATGCCAACATTGCATAGTTTTCTACCGGAAACCGAAGTTCAGCCTCCGGAAACGCAGATGAGTAGATGCTTCTACCGCACTGGCTGCAGATCACTGCACGAATCCAGCCGTCATCAACATCCTGTCATCAAGACGTCCTGCTGCAGCACAACGCATCTAACATCACTCCGAGGCCGTGGGTGCCGCCTCACATGTTGTGTTTCTTCGTGGTGTGTGGCTCAGCAAATTACTGATACATCTCATGATAAACTGAATGCAAATAATTAGCTTTAGGAAAAATGTTCTAACTGAGTGATTATGTAGTGGTTAAATAGAAAACTTCAACTGACTTCTTCGTTCACCAAATATGTAATACAGCATCCAGTCTGCAGCTGCCATCGTGTTTGGTCTGGGCGTTTTTACTGCCGGTGCGGTGATGTGCTGCTGGTGCGATAGAAGCGTCTACTCATCGGCGGTTCTAGAGGCTGAACTTCCGTTTCCGGTAGAAAACTTTGCAATGTCGGTGTGGGAGAAACAGCTTTTATCCATCTGCAGCTGCCATCATGCTTGAACTGATCGTTTTTACTGCTAAAAAATCTATAAAAACCCCTATTTTGGCGTTCAAGGTCATCCAATGTCATTGAATTCGGTGACAATCGAATTTGGTGGCAATTACTATTAATAGTAACCTAGGCCCTATCTTGCACCGTTATTGAGATACAGCAACTTATTGGCTAAAAATCACAAGTTTTTCTTACTCCCCTGTCATTTAGCACCCTCGTTCGGTGTGACCCCCTTTGAATTTATGGAAAAGCTTTACAGTTCCTGAAACTAAAGTCTTCCAGGCAGTTGACGATAAAGATTTGGTGATCCTAGCTTGCACCATTTTTGACTGATTGACCTGTGTGACAGACAGACGGACAGACAGAATTGCGATGGCTAAGACGCGCTGAAAGCAGTAGCTGCTTTCACACATAAAAACGGTTGCAGATAGGCATGGGCATGCTGCCTATCACAACAAGGACTAGTAACAAGCTTTTCAGTCGTGTCAACATTGATGACTAAAAGACTCTGAACTTCCAAAATAAGGGGTTTCTTTATTGATTTTTGCGAGCTTCGGCTGCATCGCACACTCCAAGAATGAACTGTGATGAAATTGCTAGATAGACTGACAGTTTGCGAACAGGAACTGCTAAAGGCTATTGCGTGTCTCGTGAGCATTAGCTCAAATTTCTTGTTTTAAACTGTAACTCCAAATTGTTGGTGATTTATTGATGCAGTTTTTGTGGGATAACTCACAGAAAACGACTAATATTTGTACAGCTATTTGTGCTTGTGTGCAGGGATAAGCGAGTAAAGGTGGATCCAAGAGAGTATGTGATTGATGGCAAAAATGGAGAAACGTTTTACAAGTTGCCAGGCTCAGTCAATGGCCAGCAGTTTATAATCCAGAACTGTGAGGTCAGATAACATACCCACTTTGACATTCATATACCAGTAGATTTTTTTCAGTGTTCCACATTCTGTTGCACATAGTATGTCACTGACTAACATTTACCTTGCCAGAAGCAACCAGAGGTCATAAACCTCTGCCGAAATTTGTGCTGCCACCTAGGGAATAAACTGACTCATTGCAATCTGCTCTATGTCTGCCTGTCTAATAAGAAAAACTCTGAATCTATGAGGGTCATTCCAAAAGTTTTGAGCCCTGATTTAGGTGCACTATTCTGCAGGTCCACTATTGACTAACCTTAACCCTAACCCTATCACTAACCTTAATTGTATCCCTAACCCTCACCCTAAACCACACTTTAACTTTTGGGTTAGTGGATTTTCAGAATAGCAATTCATAATAGCAAGTTGGTAGTTGGTACCTTAGCCTCGACATGTTAGACAACAATATTTTTTCACAATTTATATAGCGGTGAGAAACATACATTTTTTTACTGACTCATATGATTTTGTTCTGGATATGACGTCACAGAGCATTTAGTAGGTCCCTTACGAATGATTTGCAGCATCAACACAAACAGCCTCAGGTTACTCATCATTGTGGATAGCAGACACCAGTATGCGTGGGCGGAGCCTGAAGGGGGAGATGGTGGAAGAGGGACAGTTGCCCCTCTGTGCCATTGCTTTTGCTGCCCCTACCCTCGCAGGTTGCTCCCCCATAGTCTAAGCTACATGTCATCCAACTTTGTTTTTCGACAATTTTTACACACGCTAGAGAATGACCAAGTTTTATTATTGCACCCCCTGCTGGGGATAGGGGTCCCCATTAAAATTTTTTTTAAAGGGGGGTCAAAAATTGGCTTAAAATGTAACGTATTAGCCGCAAGAACTTTGGAGCCATGGGGAGTAGCTTCATGAAACTTTGCCACGTGATGTGCTGCTAGATGGGGGTGATAACATGGGTACCATTTTTGGGGAGCACCGCCCCCTTAAAATTCGGGAGAGCAAAAAACGTTCAAAAACTGGTGCGATTTACGACAACTTTCGAGTTTGACCGCAAATGTCTCTGGAATTGATAAAGATATCGACAAGCGGTAAAAAGTGTCATCAAGTACAATTAATCCCGCGTTAAATAAAAAATGGTGAACTTTGGTCCACTAACACCAGAGATTATGCAGCTAATTACCCACCCTAAGTCAACAGTGCGCATTTTGCATATGCTAATGCATTTGAGTTTGGGCCACATGACTGATGCCGGGGGAATTTCATCCCCTTTTAAATTTCTATGCAAGCGGACTTAGGCCGCTGGGCGGACTTGCGTTGGACTTTGCCCCAAATTTCTAGTTGTTGTATATATTATGTGTTAGTTTGCTGTAAGATATATAAGTTTATATTATATGTCTTGCATATGTTATTTATGTGATCATTGAATACATGTTTGTCCAGCTTCTGTAATAGTTCTTAGTTTAATTGAGTGATTCTAGGCCTGAGACTGGCTAGACCTCGAACTCACAGTGTCACGACCAAGGTGTCATGACACTGCCTCTAATGCAAGTTTCAAAATTCACATTTCTGGTTGCCACTGTCACCTCAGAAAGAAGCAAGATATGCAATGTGTCCCAAAAAAGCATCCCTGACATTTTTAGCTGTAACTTGAAAAGCAATTAGCAGATTTTGATAATTTTTAGTACGAATATTTCTGACACAGCTTGCCATCAAATGACTATTCAGTTTTTATGCGCAAGAGCAGCTACTGCTTTCAGCACGTCTTAGCCATCGCAATTCTGTCCGTCTGTCACACAGGTGGATCAGGCAAGAACGATCCAAGCTAGGATCACCAAATCTTCACCGTCGGCTGCCTGGAAGACTCTAGTTTCAGGAACCGTAAAGTTTTTTCATAAATTCGAACAAAAGCGTTAAATGAGAGGGGGTGGGCAAAATTTGCGATTTTTGGCCAATAAGTCACTGTATCTCAGTAACGGTGCGAGATCGGGCCTAGGTTACTATTAATCACTAATAGGCAGTCGTACACTGGCTCTCGATTGGCGTTTTATTCAATGACCTTGAATGACCTTGAACGCCAAAATAGGGGGTTTTATGGATTTTTTGGCGATTTTGGGCTGCAAGACACATTGCAAAAGCGAATTGCGCCGAAACCAATTGAGATAGACATGGACAAGCTGCGTATGAAATTTTTAGCATTGAACTTAGATTTTGACGGTCTAAGTCTCGATTTTTTAGGTTCAAGGAAACCTGCGCACGAGGGCATCAAAGAGCGGTATTTCCGTAAAAGTTGCGATGAAATGGCTGGAGATAGACTGGCAGTTTGCGAACAGGAACTGCTATAGGTTTTCGCGCGTCCCGTGAACATTAGCTCAGATTTCTTTTTTACCTCACTCAACGTCTGTCTGCACTACCTGGGAAAACACAACCAGCGAAATATCACTTTTTTATCAAATGCGATATGATTGCTAAATTAACATAATGCATAAAAACACATTTTGTTCACATTTCTGACACTTTGGCTGACATTTTATTTATTTGTCTATTTTTCAACTGCCTGCAGTAAGATTGCTTAAAAGTGCTGGCCCACTATGCGAACACAAGCAAGGAGATGCTTTCTCCATTCATTGACAGCAGTATTGATAATGTTCTGCTCCAGACTAATCCAGGCTGTACCAGTCGCTTCTTGACTTCACAAACATTCCTAAACATCATCTGTAGACACACTGCTGTATGTCAGTCAAACGTTGTAATAGACCTGTTGTTGGGGCCCACAGATTAGGATAGATGGAATTTATTGACGTTTTTCATTTATTTTAACATCTGCTTTCCCCAGGTAGTGCAAAAGCAGACGATGGGTGAGGTGGAAAATAAAACACCTATTTAATAGCCAGTTGTGTCAGAAATATTTCTGCCCAAAATTATTAAAATCTGCTTATCTTTGTTCAAGTTACAATCGATAATGTCAGGGATGTTTTTTCAGGTTTTCTGTTTATTTCAACACATATTTCACTTGCTCTGCTTTCCCTAGGTAATGCATAAGCATACATTGGGTGAGGTAAGAAACAGAACAGTCATTTGATGACAAATTGTGTCAGGAATATTCATACCAAAAATTATCAAAATCTGACAATTGTGTTGACTGTTGTTATTCACACTTTGGAGTGCGATCGTCGTTAATTTATGGGTTATTCGCACTCCAGAATGCAACAAAATGAGGCATGCCTATTCGCCCTCCAGAGTGCGAAAAGTAAGAAATACGTTATTTGCACCCCATAGTGCACTTCTTCACCAATAACATCACACGCATTCCACAGGAGTCCTGAACACAGACCATTTAGGTTATAAAGGGCTGGGATTATTCTAGTCCTGGTCAAACATTAGGGCCTACAGTCAGACTCAGGGCCAAGGAGTGAACAATTTCTACCAGAACCGAGAACTGGCAGTATCATCTTGATTTTTGATTTCAGCGCCTCTGTATCTTTACGCACACGTTTAGTTTTATGGCGCTTTATAAGTTCGTTTTTAACTTTAACTTTGAATGTGACAGTTGTGATAAGTGATAAGTCCCACAGTTGCAATGCAGCAGTTTTGTGTAGCATAAAATCTAGCAAAGCTAAAAGTTTCACCGCAGAAATTTAAAATCTTTAAACATTTACCTTATTTCTATCTCAAGTTGAAGTTGATCTGTGTTCCGTTTTCAACACTCCTGTGGAGTGCGTATAACGTTATTGATGATGATGTGCACTACGGAGTGCAAATAACCTATTTCTTACAATAACGTATTTTTTATTTTTTGCACTTTGGAGGTCAAATAGGCATGGCTCGTTATGTTGCGCTCTGGAGCGTGAATAACCCTTTACACTCTGGAGGTCAAATAATTTTTTCTTACTTCACTACTTATTCGCACTCTGCAGTGTGAATAGGCATTGTTCATTGACTTGCACTTTGGAGTGCGAATAAGGCCAGTCTTTCAAGTTACAATCAAAAATGTTATGGATGCTTTTTTGGGACACAGTGTACATACCAGACTACAGAAAGCATAGGCGTCATGTCAAGTTTTCAGAAGATATGGAAGAGCAAAATCATCTCTCTGCAGACGAAGCTACGGCTACTAAAAGCATTGGTCTGGCCGGTGGCAACACATCGTTGAAAGCTGGACTTCGCAGAAGCCTGACCAATGAAAAATTTATGCATTTGAACTGAAGACTTTACTGGCGGCCACTGTGCATCCCGAGGACAGCCAAGAGATCTAACACAGTGTGCTGCAAGAAATGCCAACTGACCGTCAGCTGCTCAAGTCTGTCATGAAACGCAAGCTAGGGTACTGGTACTTTGGACATATGCAACATCCAGGTGAATGTTTGGAGAAAACAGTGATTCAGGGATGTATTGAAGTACCCACTGTGAAGTAACCTTCCCGCTGTGTTAACATCAATATTGTCAGGACTGCAGCGCATCCGAGCAGAAGCAGAAGCAGAAAGGAGACCAGCAAGGATTTGGATTAATGATATACTAGAGGCAACGAACTGTATGTACACTGGGGCAGTTGCTGCATCTCACGGAAGACCACCAATCGTGGAGAGAGATGATCCATTCAGCGTCCAACCATCAGTACTGATGAAGGACCAGGAAGAAGATAATTTGTTGGCGGAAAGATAGACTTGAATACGCATCGGTAACTTTCTTCTACAGCCTGAATCATAACTAGGATGCAAAAGTAAACGATTAGTCATGTGATTAATAGTTACTACCAACTGTAGCAAATGAAGAAGAAAGTCATTACTATGGATAGTGTGTCTGTAGGTTTGGCTGTGGCGTCAGTTATGATCTGATACATATTACATGTGCATTACGTTTTTACTATTTAACTGTATTAGCATATAACTTAAGACGGACATGGCTGTAATATTGTTTTTCAGCACCATTTCTGTTTCATCAGGAACCATCACTGATCACATGGCATTCACTGTTTCACATTACATTGTTTGAAGTGTTGTTCTCATCATCATTTGTGTCTTAGCAATTGCCCTTGGCCTAAACTTTACTCTATCGGACTAGGTTCTTTATGTTGGAGTTTTTTTCTACAAATACAAAATTTGGCCTGGAAATCCCCATTTTGGAGAAATTTGAGAGTGAATTTGAAATGCGAGCATCTTTTGTCAGAAAGTTGCAGCTTTGTGTCTGAAAATTGCAGTTTTCATTTTTAACCCACAGCGTCACTGCTCAGTTTACTCATTAAACTGTTTTGTGTGTTTTTGACAGAATTGCACGATTTTTGTGCTTGATCATGCAGCGACAGTATCGGTTGATGATTGCAAGAGCTGTCGTATTGTACTCGGCCCCGTGAAAACCAGGTCTGCCAACAACTCAGTTGTCTTGTTGCGTATATAACGGCTCAGTTTACTGCTGAAGAGTTTTGTAAATTATATGTAAACAAAACTTGTACAAAGTATGGGTAAAAATAAATTGTTAGCCACTACAGCCTGTCATTATTGCTATGGGTAATATTATATATTATTCAGATCCAAAAATTTGAGGTGTTAAGTGATGCTAACCAGACTACCATGAAAATTTAACATGTAATACATTACCATTTGTGCAGTTTATCATATATTGTGCATATCATTTGTATTGTTGCTTTTTATCTATGCAAGTCACACTACTTGGCAGACGTGATGTTTTCACTTCATTCTGTCTGTCTGTTTGTCGTTCTGTGCACAGCATTGTGACATCTCAATGTTATTGCATTGTCACCACTGATATAGCTTCAAAACTGTTAACTTGATCTTCAGATGATGAAACTATTAGTATAACAGCACTTCAGATGATAGTAGTTGGTTGATGACGTAATATCTCAAGCAGATGTTGATAATACCATATTACTCTGTTGCTGATACGCAAACACACACAAAGTGACGTGAGGGTGTGTTTTGATATGTTAGGTCCCTCCCCAGTTTATGTTGGGGGTAGGGAAAAGTAAGCAAAAAATAAAAGTACAGAATGATTAAACAACTGTACTGCATGAACCCTTTATCATAGCTTAACAGGTCACATGAATGTCAGCAAAAGGTGTGACCCCAGGGCTTGCCAATAACATAGATATGCAAATAAGCAATAGTAATGAATGCTGCATATGATACATCATAGGAATGCGGTGACTAAGTTTTTAGCCAACAAGTGGCTAAGTGTGAAGTTACATATCAAAACACTATACAGATGTTACATTAATCGAAATCTCCTTTTGAAGAGTGAACGTTTAACTCTGCAGACAGAAAAGAGTAAAAGAAAACACAACTCTGCCTCTCAGAGGTTTAATGCCTAACTGTGTACAAATACGGGACGAGAGGGTCCAAACGAAGAAAGTTAAAGAGAGTAACAGGTGGCGTATGTATGGCCCGACCCGTACGAGTCCTAGTGACAGATGGTACAGTAAAAGTAGAGCTAGCAGCTGCATCTCCACTTGGAAGAGCAGGAGTAGGCTGCGGCTCGGTTGTCGATGCCGGTTCAGCCTCGGCAGCGCATGGTGACAATCTATCGACGTGTACGACGCGTTGCCTCCTGTTGGTAGCATCGTGTTGCACTACAGCTGTTATGGATGTTAGAAAGGACAAGATTGTGCAGGGTCCTACCTACTGGTTGAATAGTTTGCGGTGCCTTTGGCGCATGAGAGGATGGAGCCAGTACAACTAAACTATCTGACCCATGTGGTGTGGTACTGGTTTGACCTGTGCGTCAAAGTATTGCTTTTGAGTCTTTGCGTAGGCATGTAGATGCTCACCTGTGAGAGCATGAGCATCGCGTAAGTTATCGCAATGCTGTTCCACAAAGGGAACTGTGATAGCCATGTTTTTTATGCCAAAAAGCCAACAGTAAACACATGACGTCCTCGTTGGAATCAGATACTTTACCTGTTAAATCACTGCAGCAAATGGTTTTAAAACGTCATTTATTTGCCCAGCTGTTTGTCTACCACTGGTCCTCAAACTGCCGCAGACAAACTGTGGTGCCAGCATTTATTTTAAAGGAGCACTGATATTGACTGCAAATTTACCACAAAACGTTCATTGTAAACCTACAGTAAAATTTACAGCTTCTAGGCCACCTTTAAATATTAAAATATATGTGAAAAAATTGTGTGTTTTTTTCACCAAATGGAACATATTTATAGGGTAAGAGAAATGTTTTTTAGGTTTAATTTTTATGGGCTACCTTAGTGTGTACGGTACAAAGTGACAGAACTGAACTGAACTGAAATATGACACAGCAGAGTAGTTCATTTCAGTTGCGTTGCACGGACTGTACTGTACTAATACAAACCGGCAGTTTGGTTCATTTCTTTTGCTTTGTACATGTCTTTGTGTGTATTTGGGTCAACAGCGTATTCGTTCGAGACTCAACTGAGTGCAAACTGCTGGTTGCCTGTCAGCAGTTCCGTATGCGAGATTGTACCCAGCTTGATGTTGCTCTTTTCTGCACCACTAAACCAATTATTGAGTCATCCACCACAGTTCGACTTGCATGTCATCAGTACTTTTACCCTCAACTAGCAGGTGCTGTACATGTGTGTGTCATTGTGCAGTGTTCACTCTCGGTTTGTCTATGACAGTGATTTTTCAAAACCATAAATAACATTATTATTATTATTATTATTTTTAATCCTTGAAAAATTGTAGAGCAAGCGAATTAATATTATTATTATTCCCCTCGAAGGAGGCCATCGAAGAATAGATATCTCCTTAAATTGTTAATTGATTTGCTACCATGAAAACTGCAGCAGACACGCACACTGCACAGGTTTACTGCTCGCGATAACAATTATGTACTGCTGGCGAGCTTTCCAGGGTACCAACATTGATAGCCTTCAACAATCTTGAACTGTTAAAATATATGGTTTCAGTGAGTTTTTCTGACTTTTCACTGCAGTGCACATTTTAAGAGTGAAATGTACCGAAATGGCTGTAGACAGACCAAGAAAATTTTCGTATCATTATTATGATGATGATTATTATTATTATTATTTTAAATACAAAGGTGGGTATGATCGTCAGTCCGTGCAGTCAGCGGCTGGCAAACTGTTGTGCAACAAAACAGCATTGAAGCGCTGCACCAAAACAGAAATCCTCTGAAATAAATAACTGGTCTCTCTAGTCTCGCCAGTATTAATTGAGATTCTTCTTCCAAGATCAGCCAGGAGCTGGCGAGCTGATGCATTGAAAACTCCCAAGGTCTCAATGGCAATGGGCTCAGAGATATATAACGGGCGCCAAGATCAACATATTTGTCCTCTTTGTGAGTGGCTGCCGACTCTGCTGCTGAACCTGCCTGGTGAGATGCTTTATTATTATTGTTTTTTTTACTTTATAAGTAAACTGTTGTCGAAATATTTAATAATACTTGCTGACAAAAAGTTTTAAGCTCAGAAGAATTTTTTTCACCAAGACTTTTCTCAAGATCAAGACTTTTTTTGACCCCTCACTTGAAGTTTGCTTCCGCACTACCTGGGAAAAGCAGAACCAATAAAACATTGCACTTTTATCCAAGGCAGTGTCATTACTTACTCAGAATTTCACACAATTTAGTCTACATTTTCTCTCACTTTGGCTAACAGTTTATCCAAGTGTTTATTTCTGCAACTGTCTACTGTAAAAATGTTCAAAATATCGGCCCATTAAGTGAACATAAGCACGGCGTGGCATGCAGATGCTTTCTCCATTCGTTAACAGCAGCGTCAGTAATGTTGGGCACCAGGTGAATCCGGACTTTAACACTTGCATCTTGAATTTATCAACATTCTTAAACGTCTTCTTGTAGACACACTTCTGCATGACACTCAAACCTTGTAATGTAATCTACTAGCAGTAGGGACCCACAGATCAAGAAAGAGAAATTTTTAGACTATTTTGTTTATTTTAATGTATATTTTACTTGTTTTGTTTTTCCACGTAGTGCAGAGACAGACGTCTGGTGAGGTGAAAATTTAAACAGTCATTTGATAGTTAAGTTGAGAATAATTTTAAACCAAAAATTATTAAAATCTGATGATTCGTTTTTAAGTTACAATTGATAATATCATGGATGTTTTGACGTTTTTTGTTTATTTCACTAAGCTAAAACTACAAGTTCAGCCGAGAACTATCTACAGTCAATCTCTAGACTTGTTTCTTTTCTCTACTCTCTTGTCTCTTTTCTCTTGTCTCTAGTCTTTTTTCCTATAACTAAACCTCTAACTAAACTGCCTAAGACGTCTAACAACTAAACACATCATGCAGTTCTAACCGACTGTATGTCTGACTCACTCAACAGCTAAGCGACGAGTGAGGTGTCTAGGCTCCACAGCCGTGGCCAGTGGGCGACTTCACTTTTTGACTTAGACTTTTGCTGACCTTTTTCGCTGAGCCAAAGCTAAAGCTGAACGCTAAAGTCTGTACTTAGACCAACTAAACGATTAAAAATGGCGGAAAACCGGTAAACCTAACAGGAAATAAATCAACCAGTTATGCTTGAACTTGGTTAATTAATTGCGCCGTGCACGCAAATGACGTAATTACGTAACGTCTTACGTCATTGTATAGCCAACGTGCCATTACGGCGTTTATTTTTGGTACCAGACTGTTTTAATTTACCCAGCTATTCATGTTAGTTGCCATGTTTTTGCTCAGCGAAATCACTTCACTTTTTACGCATGAAAGCAGCTACTGCTTTCAGCGCATCTTAGCCATCGCAATTCTGTCTGTCCGTCCGTCCGTCCGTCACACGGGTGGATCAGTCCAAAACGGTGCAAGCTAGAATTACCAAATCTTCACCGTCGACTGCTTGTCAAGCTTTTCCATAAATTCGAAGGGGGTCACTACGAACGAGGGCGCTAAATGATAGGGGGGGTGGGCAAAATTTGCGATTTTCGACCAATAACTCGCTGTATCTCAGTAACAGTGCAAGATAGGGCCTAGGTTACTATTCACCACTAATAGGAAGTCGTACACTGGCTTTCGATTGCCACCGATTTCATTGACCTTGGATGACCGTGAACGCTTAAATATGGCTTTTTATGGATTTTTTGGCGATTTTGGGCTGCAAGACAAGATAGGGCCTAGGTTACTATTAATCACTAATGGGAAGTCATACACTGTGTCAAGCTGCGTTGTGTCTTAGTAAGATGTGGTCGAGATGTGTGTATGACGCTTGTAGAAAATCGTGCTGTCGATTTATTTTTCGCGTCTGATTAAGCTTACTGTAGTATTTCTCGTCGTGTGCGTTACATTTTCTTGTTGATTTAGTCGTCACTCTCAACCCTCACTAGGCAGCCTCACACACTGGCTCTCGATTGACGCTGAATTCAATGACCTTGAATAACCTTGAATGCCATAATAGGGGGTTTTATGGATTTTTTGGCGATTTCGGGCTGCAACACAAATCTATATCATTCACAAGGTGGCGCCACGGAACTATCGTTATGCAATCCAGATAGAGAATTTGGTATTTGTATATTAACTTCTTGTGAACACCCCAATTTTCAGCTAAACTACTGAACTGGAACTGCTATAGGCTTTCGTGCATCTCGAGAGCATTAGTTCAGATTTCTTGTACATTAATTCAGTTGGTCGCTATTAACACAGCGTGCACAACCATGCACCTAAGATACCATTCTGTACACTGGTGGATCCAGAAGCTTTAAAAGGGAGTCGGCGTGGTGAGTGCAATAGCAGGAGCCTATAGTGAGGATCTGGGGGCTTAGCAGAGCCCCTGTTCATGGTAGGTCTTTTAAGCTGAAAGCATTTTGGCAATCATTGGCAGTATTTCTGCTTAAAGATTTAGCGTTTTATAATATTTTTCATGTTCGCATGCTGTTTCAGAAAGGAATGTGGCCATATTGGCCACTCCATGTCTAGGAAGTTTTGGAACTGCTAGTTTGTAATGTTGGTGATTTGTAAGTACGTGAGTGAGTAAGTAAGTAAGTAAGTAAGTAGTTGGTTGAGAACGTGCATGATATGTGCAGAGCAGTTCAGTAATGCTGGACTAAGTGTGTTCAACAACAACTGGAGTCACATCCATGACTTTACACCTGTACAGAATGAACGCAACTTCACGCTACTACCACCTGTGAGCTAATGTTCTCTTTACAAGACTTTATCTCTGTTTAGTCTTACAGATGGTGCTGCTCGTTTATGAACAGTTTTGATGCTTAGTTAGTCCAGTAACTGCTGAATTTATGTGTTTTGTTAAATAGTGTTAATTTGGCAACAATTTTGTCACCAGTCATTGTGTGGCCATCCTGTGTGCTGCATTACTTGCCTTGCCGTCCGTCCATTTGCCCATCTGTGTTCTAGAGACTCCCAACTCAAAAAATCATTAGAGCAAAATTAACGTTTGTGTTCCCAATGCATGTATTTGCTTTACGTGCAATGGCAGCTGAACTGTGGAGAAGTTGGCAGTTGAATGAAAATGTTTCATTCCCTTATCTGTTGCATGATCTTCCATCTTTTAAGTAAGTAAGTATGTAAGTATGTGCATATTTAAAGTGCACAGTGTCTGCCAGTGGCCGAATCTGAGGCACTTGGCTGAGCCGCTAGGAGGAGCAGTAGGCCTGCTGGAAGCAGTGAGTTTTAAGGAGACGACGGAAAGTGTCTGCAGAGGTAGAACTACGGATGCTAGAAGGTAGTGAGTTCCAAACTGTGGGGGCTGCAATGCTAAAACCGCGGGAGGCAAAGGTTTTACCACTCAGCTGTCACTGATAGTTTGATGAACGGGTGAGCTGTGAAATTTCTAATACAAGTGAGACTTGGATAAAAGATGGATCTCTAACACAAGTTTGGGGTTTTTCTAGGTTACTTGTTTCAATAGTAGTGGGTCTCGCATAAATGTCAAATTTCTGTTATTAGCTGGAGGTCCTAGGGTGCATGTTCTAATACACCATTTCCCAAAATTAGTGGCCCCCTACAGATAAGTTTGTGCACCATGTAACACTCGATCCTCGTCTGCCGTCACTCTTGCTTGTCCACCTACTCATTCCTCTTTAAAAATTACCAGTCGTTCCTTTCGCTATGCATCACCTCATCTCTGGAATCAACTGCCTCACTCACTTCGTCAGCCACGTCTTGATCTATCCCCTCCTGACTCACCATACTTTTATGATCATCTTACCTCATCAGTGTCACCATCACCACTCTGTCATCCTGTCATTTTTTCATTCCAATCTCAAGACTTTTCTTTTTCTGAAATCCTGTCTTCCATAGACATCCGGCACCCTATCTCGGACTGACTCCATGGCTATTC
>Ga0209367_1006993_pt1 | contig 15578 bp, 4 predicted proteins | sample WorMetLIZISLAND2_FD_187412 | JGI IMG/M metagenome (GOLD analysis project Ga0209367, IMG submission 187412) | Marine gutless worms symbiont microbial communities from Max Planck institute for Marine Microbiology, Germany - Olavius geniculatus... ... | reverse complement strand
TGGGCGTCGTGCGCTGGCTGAGGAGCGCTTGCGCTCATTAATATTCATGACGCCCGCCTGCGCTAGGCCACGGCCTAGTGGCTAGGCGGAAGTGATAAGTGTCGTGTGCATCGTTGCTAAGCAACTGTAGTTTACCACTCAGTTAGCTGACAGCCAGTCAGGTTTTGTTCAGAAACGCGCACAAACTTAACTAGCGAGTTACAGTTAACAGACGGTTTACTAACTGATCAGTTAACTAAAAGATCCAGAAACCGGCCCTTAGTGTTGTTGCATTCTCAGGTAACACAACTGCAGTATAATGTTGTCACAGCTCATTTCAAATGTGAACCTTAACTGAATAAAAAATAACAGAGTTGCGGAAAGTGATGATTAATCAGTGAAAAAGTTTGTGTTGTTAAATTTTTGATCAGTCACATCATTAAGAGTGTTGCTGTAACTGAATTTTCAACGGTAATTGTTGATTTAAGTTTTGAAAATGTCAAGTATTAAAAAGTTTTAATCATTACGAGCTGTTATAAATAAAACCGTTGAACCAGTTTAGTCCTTAGTTCTTTCGTCCTGCTGTTAGTGTTAACGTATATGCTGACTGTAACTGTTGTGACTGTTTTATGCTGATTTTAGGCAGTGCATCTTCAGGCAGTGCTCGTAGTAGAATGTGTATTCGCATCCATTACCGGCGGAGACGCAACTCAAGTTCTGGACAGAGTGAGCATGCAAGCGATGGTTACTTTCACACGTTCTGTTCTACTGGCACACGACTGTTCAACAACATCGTTATCACTTTACGCAGCGAGGATGAAGCCAGAGGTTACTGCTTAGCTGATTAATTAATTGATTACGTGGATTCGATTGATTGATACTCAACTCTTTGACATCGTTTACTTAGGTAGGTGATTAGGCAGACCGTTAAATGGCTGTGTTTACATTTTCATTGCTTGATTTTAGCCAATTTTAAACAGTTTTTCAAAGTTTTAACAAGTTTTAAAGTAGTTTTTATGAGTCACCAAGAGCAGTTTTAAGACACTAATGTCAAAATAGTTGACCGTCTCGCTTGTTCTGCATGTTATTACGCTTTGCAGCAAATACAAAGCTATAGGTTACTGTCTAATCATCTATTACTGTTTTTTTTCGTGCAGGTGTCATATACACAATACGTATGGGTAGGGCCCACAGTCTTCCGCGGGCCGCGGAATTTCGAGCCAAGCCGCGGAATTTGCCTTTTCCACAGAATTTTGATATTGCTGTGGAATTTTGCAGAATTTTACAGAAGTTAAGAAATGACCCATGACGTTGGCTTTGAACTAACTACATCATGGAGAAAAATCAAACTGAACTGCCTAAAACTGCGTCCCTACTAATAATTACCATCGTATACGGCTTGTAACATAATGCGACTAATTGACAAATTGCACTTTTGAAAAGAAAAAAAAGATTGATAATTTCTTTTGCATGTTGCTAGCATAACTGAGCGCCATCCCAGCATCCAAAAACAAAAGTTTTTAAAACAGAATAAACCTTAGTTTGCACACAAACTGAAGATTACAGTTAGCCATGGAATTTGGACAATTTTTTCACGGTGAGCAGCGGAATTTTGCGAACTGGTTCGTGGAATTTGGCCAAATTTACCGCAGAAAACTGTGGGCCCTACATATGGGTGTTGTCTGTCCATCTATCCCATGTGGGCCCCTAACTAAAATGCATATAAAAACTAGAATTGCTGTAACCACTGTGCCAATTTTCAGTTTCAAAGTTAGTGTTAGGGTTAGGATGAATCTGTGTGGTTGAGATGGTCATTGGCCAAAAGGCAGACGATGACTCCGCAGAGTCATCCGCACAATATCTGACAGCAGATGTTGCCCAGTGCTGAAGCAAACCTCGTCATTGGTAATAAACTTGGTTCTATGGATGCTGAGGATGTGCTTACAGTACCAGTTATCCAAGCAGGCAGGTTGCAGCAACTGACCATGTCTCCACCCCTGTAGAGAATAGGAGATATATCTTAAGGCGATGAAAAATGCAGCTGAGAAGTCAGTGTGATAATGTTTGATTGATAATGATTGGCTGACTGACACTATCCAACTGGTTTCTGTTGTCAATGTAGAATCACTGAGAGTTATTGCTGAGACTTTTCATGCTGCAAAGAAATTGATCAAAGAAGATCTACCGATTACAGACACCAAGCTCGACAAGTAGGAAACCTGATCACGGATTTTCTGTTTTCTGTGATCACAAATGCAGTATTTTAGCACAGAATAGGCCCAGTGTACTAATCAATCAGATTAAGACTGCAAAACTGTGAGTCAAAATATGGATAGCTTTGGCAGAAAAAACAGTTTTAATCATTCTTTTACTGTTGTTTTTGCAGCTAATTTTTGAATCACAAGTTTTATCATATTAACTTGGAGATGTTTGCCTGCTGGGTCACTGCAGATTAGATCAGTACAGTAGTATATGTTCGCCCATTTCTAATAGCACATAGCTATCACAAACATCAAACGTGCTGATTGATGCCAGGCTCTGCAGAACGGTTCAGTTATCAAGATGGCAACAGTACATACAGTACTAGTTGCAGTTGTGGTAGTGGTTTTATTATGTAGTTGTAGTATTTATTGTTTAGTGATTGTGTTGTAGTTGCAATAAGAGTTGTAGCTGTAGTGCTAGTAGTGGTTGTAGTATTGATGGTGTTGTTGCTGAAGGCGGAAGTCGCGTGTGCCTCCAGCCAGTGAGGTAATTGACATCGCGTGTCATGCTCAGCAGCGTGTTGAAGCTAGTGTACCCGCCCCACCCGCCGTCTCACGAACTCCGTCCTCGTCCAGCCTTCAGCAGCAGCTGGTACCAGAGTCCACGCGACACACCATCGAGATGGTTCTCAGTTCCACCGCGCAGTCTCCGTCCAAGCTGCTGCAGTTTGGTCGCAGCGTCATAGGTCAGAAGTTGAGTGGATTGTCTGGTGGCTGGCATAAGCCAGCTCAGACTGCAGTAGATGAATCGGTTTTATACCGGCCATCGGACATTCCTAGTCCTGGTGGGTCTTTCGAGCACTTGGTAGCTCCAGCCAACAGCAAGGCATCGAGCGTATCCGGCAGTAATATAGACATACATAATGGTTTAAGCACAGGATTGGGTCAAACAGACGATGTTAATGATTCGAACAAGGTTTCGGGTGTATCTGCCTGTACTACGGACATCAATAATGGCATAAACAATGCAGAGGAAAGTGCCGGTGATCAGCCGACTGAAGTTAACTTGATAGATTTGAGTTTTGAAGACTCGGGCGGCGACAACTTGATCAGTTTCACTGACAATGAAGCCGAAGCCATACAGCCTGTGCCTGAGAACTCCACTGTTAACCCAGAGAAGACATTACTGGATGATGAGCTGATAGTTAACCCTGAAAAGACTTTGGACAGTGAACTGACAGTTGCTGATGACCAAGCAGAAAACCAGTCCACCGTCACAAGTCAGTCGGATATTTCGTCAGGACCTCCGCCTGCAATACTGCTGAATGATGCGGAAACGTCGAGTGGCATGCGTGCAGATCGCCCACTGTGTCGGCGACAGTCGTTGTTGAAAATGTCACGAAGCGACAGTTCGCTGTCAGTGACGTTAAGCACTGCGCCACCGGCACCACAGACTGCTACGTCAGCCGACGATCTTCACGCAATGCGAGACTTAGATGCACTCGATGATGACGCTGATCTTGCCTCAGCGTCGGCCCTTGGTGGGGTGTCGGGTTTTTCCCGGCTGCTCCAGGGCGGGAAGTTGGCGGCGTCGCTGATGGTGCCTCGTGGTAGCAGCATGTCTGTCGCGGCTGCAGCGAGTCGACATCGGCAGCTGGAGGAGCTGGCAAAGACACGGCTTGCCAAGTCCCAACTGCGCTTCAAAGAGTGTCGGACTCGAATTATCCTTCTCTGATTCAGTGAGTGAAAGTGTGTGGTTTCTGTCACTGTTTGCTTTGTTTCAGTGTTGTCATAATCAAGCAAAGTTTCAGTTGTATGGTGTCACGCAATAACATTATCCGTATTTGTAACATGATACGTGGCACTTTCAAGTTACTGTGTGCATGCTCGATTTAATAATAAGTTCGGAACAAATAAGTGACTAAGTAATCGTTTAGTTTGTATGTCCAAAGTAAATGCATATGTAAAGAAAAAATTTTTGAATGTATAGTTCTTAGTGCATTTTGCAAAAAAAGAATTCACTATATAACGACCCGTAACATAGTTGCTTGAAAAATTACATTGTTTGCTGATTAGACTGTCACTGTGTTGTACTTAGAGGACCTAGATTGTACTGAAGAGGTAATTGTTTCCATTGGATGTGTTGTGATAACATTAGCATTCCGTCATAGCATAGACTAGTAATTGATAGTGCTGTTAACTTTTATGAACACGTTACTACTGTTAGTTGCATATAAATATTATCAGCTTTTAGATTGTTGACAACAGGTGCAATAAGTCCAGGAAAATGCTTATATTTTTGGAGGTTTGATGAAAATATGTGTGATTACAGTGTGATAAGGCTTATCGAGAAGATGGAGTAGGGGGGTAAGTTACTCCGGACCCCGTAACGTTTGAGGGCCCTGCCATTGCTCAAAAATATCAAATACACTAGGTGCGCCATTTTATAAAGAAAAATTTTTAAAATTTTCTCCGCAGAGGGCCCATGAGAATGTTGCCCCGCTGTAGCTCTCGACTGGCCTGTAGCTGATCAACATTTAGGGAAGAGCCGTTGAGTGCTTAAGCAAATTTTCCTGCCCTTCAATCCACCGTTAAGTTCATCAGTTTTTCTCATCATCAAAATCGCTGAAGCTTATTGCTGTGAATAAAACTGCAATTTTTTCATCCTGCACTGAGCACAGATCTGTCGCTAGCTTTCAGTATTATATCATTACAATTGTTGCATGCTAGGGACAGTAGAAAATCATGGCAAAATGGTAAAAAAAACACACGGCAAAGACGTGGCAGTCTATAAATCCCAATGTCCAATATTCATGACCATTAATACATGCAGCACAAGGTTTTTATCTGTAAAATTTGGTTGCTGCGGAGGATTAACTAACGAGTACTGGCTAACACTGCACTCTGCATCAACGGAATTTCCCAGAACGGACAAGTATCGGACAGCAAGCTCAGAGAGCGAGCTTGGGGAACTGCTCCCGACTTGAAAGGCAAACGTCAATATTTTTGTGTTAAAATCACTTAATAAACTTCAAATATTTTTGATTAAAAACAAAATATTCTTGCAGAGAACGTAAAACCACGGCCTTTGTGGCAAAAAACACAGCATTTTGGCAAAATCACAGCTTTGGAGTGAGTTATTGTTGCAAAATCGCAGCATTTAATGAAAATCATGGTTTTTGCAATTTCTGTGTTTTAGTGAATTTCTACTGTTCCTGTGTATGATGCATGCATGTGTGTGCACGAGTGTTGTTCTGTGGTTATCCTATTGTGTCACATTATGGCTCTAGCCTGTTCATCTGTCTGGGCTTATTTGAAAATAAAGGGGTAAAGAACGTTAAAAATGTATTTGTTTACGTAAAACTGCTAATAGAAGCCCCCGGCTTTTATTAGAACATTTGACTTAGACCCCCGGCTTGTATTGGACACCTGGCTTTTATTTGAGACCCGGTTTCTATTAAAACATCAGTCTCAGACCCCGGCTTGTATTAGAGACCCGTCTTGGTGACCCGTCACCATATGCCCAATTATATGAGACCCGTCTTGTATTAGCAGTTTTACGGTAGTGTGAACTTTTCCACCGCCAAAGTAACTGGTGTGTCGGTGTTCAGATTATGTGTTAAAAGGTCAAAAGTCATGGTTGGGGGAATAATAATAATAATAATAATAATAGTGATAAGTGAACATTTAAGGGAACTCAAGTTGTGCAGTGCAGTGTGCTGCATGGTTTGCTCTGATGTATTTGTTTGTTATAATTAGAATATTTTTACATAGAAATGCTAATTTTAGCAAACTCTTGGACATGAGTCCCTGCATCAGTTAATTGTTGCATATTTTTTGTTAGCGCTATGTCTGTATGCATATTTTATTTGTATTTATACATTTCACAATATGTGTCAGATTTTGCTATTCTGTCATTTGTTTAATTTCACGCAGCAATAATTATGTCATTCTGTATCAGTTGTATGTCTGTTCTTAATAAATTGTCTCTGCTCGTATTGACTGCACGTAGAAACCAATACACCAAGCATCCGTATCATTTCGTGGATAATAATGTGTTGTATATAGTCTTAGCTACAGCCGTGTCCTCTGTCCTCTAATAGGCAGCATTATGAGATTGATGATTGTCTGTGTCTGGAGGATAACAGGGAAGATTATTACCTTCGCCAAGGAGATAATGGTTTTGCCAGACTTTGTCTGTTTGTCTGTCTGTTTGTCTGTGTGTTAGCAAGATAACTCAAAAAGTTATGGAAGGGTCTTTCCGAAATTTTGAGGGTATGTCGGGCATCGTATAAACTAGCAGTGATTCAATTTTGGGTGTGATCCGGCAGGAATCCTGGATTCTGGATCACTTCGAAATTTTCGTTACCATTGCTTTAAAGGGGGCATAAGCAAAACCGCTGCAAAACCGAAGATGGTGCTGCCACTTAGCAAACAATATTGCCTTGGCGGAGGTGTGCGGGCTCTGACTGCTTTCTAGTTAGAACTGCCGTTATCGTTACATATGCACAATTATAATCGGCGGTTCCTGCAATTTTACGTTCAGGTCGTTTTTTTCTGTTTTGTGTTTCATAAAGGTTAAACTTTCAATCAATCAATCAAGTTTTATTTCAGAGAGAAAACGTCCATAGTACACAGGTGAAATAATAAAAGCAATAGAATTTTGCCTCAAAAGGCCGTTCCCGGAATGACCTATACTGTGTCGTCGAGCGGGACGTTAAACCCTACTCAGTCACTTAGCTACAGCCATAATTGTCGAGTTATCGAGACTTACTGTAACCCTTTAGACAAGTCTCGGTCTTGTGGCATGTTGAAGAGGCAGGAACGTTATTTGCGTCGATGCGCAGCATACGCTTTCAGTCAACAAATCAGTCAAAATATATGCACAGCACCACATGTCATGAACGACTCGGAGGAGTGAGATAAATTTGGAGAATATATTTTTGTGTTCATTTGAGTGAAATAGAGTTTTTTCATCTTTTTCTCACAGTAATCGGTAAATTGGTCGTTGGATAATTTGTTCCACATACACAGTACATTTTGTTGCTGACTGATTTGTTGACTGAAAACGTATGCTGCGCATCAACGTAAATAACGTTCCAGAAAATCTCACGGTTTCTGAAATTCTTTGAAGATTAGATTGTTTTAGTTTTGATATTCTGGCGTAACTGAACAGGTTGTACATAGTTACCATTGTCGCTACAGTAGTTTTGCTATGCACGTGGGAATATCAAAAAGCCTGACAGAGCTCGATCAACAATAATTGCCAACATTAAACTGAATGCAGCTTACTTGCAGGTTGTGCTTATATTATTTTGTCTGTATCTGACGTCAGTTCTTGGTTCTAAGTGAACTACACTAGTATTGGCATTTGCGTGTCAGAGTTGTTTTGTGTGTTGTTCGAGTCTTATTTCAGCTGTTAGATCGAGTAATGTTGCTGTAATCTGCTGACGTCTTAACATAGCATTTAGCTGCCGGTTTCCTTGCAGTTCTTCTGATTACGTCCACAGTGGTACTTATATTATGAATAGTGTTGGCACTTAGTGGCTTGGTGTAGCGCTAACGTGGTTGGTCGCACCAACGAAGTTACTCATCACTGAGCCGGGTTAGTACTGAGATGGAGGACTGTTCGTGGGTATATCGGCATATACCCACCAATGTCAACTCAGCCTGGCCATCCCTTCATGGGTATAGGCACAATGAATACTAGCAAATGCTGGGCTGAGGGCCAAGGAAATGGAGATCAGCTTTGGCCTATGTGTTTGGGAAGGACTTTATTTTGTGTTATGTATGTACGTTAAGCAATTCATATGCCTGCTGAGTGGATTAAGATTGTTCTAATTGATCATGCATTTAGTCATCGTTTTACAGTCAGTAGTCTATGTATTTAATCACCGTGGAATGCAACTTGGTTGTCTGCTGATCAAATGAAATGTACAACAATTTTACCGTGAAACTTTTTTTCTAAGTTTTACAGTTTACTGCAAATGCAGTAAGTCTTACCTAACTACTAACGCTTTTGGTTGTTGGTAATGGTTAAGGGACAGTTACTGACTTGGACACTGATATTTGCCACTATTGTTATAGTTTTTGACACTGTGCAATCAACAATTATTTCTTGCTACATGTGGTAGTTTTATATTAGTAGCTCGCCTCGTCATACATAGACTATATTGACGTTTTTTTTGTTACAGTACTAGCACATCTTGTATAGTTTTTACTCTGAATGCATATATGTATATTTTGTGTGATGTTGCATCCTGATTTGCAGTGTTGTTAAGCATAGCTTGTTTCAAACTGCTTGTGTTGACATATTGTGCATTTTACAGAGTCTGTTTAGTCGTTTGCTGAATTGAATGTACAGGTTGAATGATTAGTGGCATGGGAACAGCTTTTCGTCAGTTTCATTCACTGGCGGATCCAAGGGAGGGGGCGGACGTGCGGCCACCTCCGCCCCCCCCCTTGAGCCCCTGTGCATAAGTAAACAGTTTGTATGCTTTGCCGAACTGCTAATTAATAAGGTCGTGTATCAGGAAAATGGTTAAAATTATTGCCACCAGATGTCATGTTCGATTTCGGCTGGGGCTCCATCTCAGACCCCGCTGGGGTTGCTCACAGCGCTCCCCCAGACCCTCTAGCTGGATTCAAGGGGTACTACTTCTAAGGGAAGGGGAGGGAGAAAGGAAAATGGGGAAGGTGTAGGAAGGGAAAGGGAAGGGGAGCATAGAAGGGGGAGCAGCAAGGGGGTATTCTGCTCTCCCCCTCTTTGGCTGAAGCCTAGATCCGCCACTGGGGTCGTTAATCTAGTAATGTGGTTATACCAGTTGGTAAGCTTTTACATGTATATGTACTGGTCACCTCTAGACGTTGGTGAAGTTATATGTGGCGTTTATTTGGCTTGGAAAATGTAGCACATAATATCAGACACTTTTCATACATTTAGATGTGTACACACTGCGTTTGAGTTGAAATTTGTTTCCAATGTCCCTCAAAATTTGGGGTGTTTAGGCAACCAAGAAAAACTTCCAGTTGTTTATTCCCATGCCTCTTTGAATGGTGTCAAATGAAGCAATCAAATAAACAAATAAGTCAAATAAATAGTTATTGCATTCATGAAAACTGGAAGAAATTGAAATGTGGGTATGTCATTGTCAGTGGCTTTTATCCCTACACCTGTGGGCATAGCTTGCGCCCAGTGAAAAATAGGCGGAGTTTTGATAAGGTTGTAGATCAAAACTTTCCCCTACTTTTCACTGGGCAAACTACACCCTTAACAAAACTCTCTCTAGAGGGGAAAGAAGCCCAAAATAGAAGGGAAAACAAGTCAGAAATGGGGGGGAACTTCAGCCCAAAACTGGGGGGGGGAAGTTGCGTCCGATTTTGATTTCATATTTGGAGGGATAGAAGCCACTGGTCAGTTAGCCAAAGTAGTGTGGCGTTGTGTGGCTTCACTCCTCGAATTATTGCAAGCATAGGCGTATTTAGGGGTCCAAAGGGGCCATGCCCCCCAAGATGCCAAAGTCGCCTTTTTTGCCTAGCATATGCAGTGCATTTCTGCAGTAAAATTAATAAAATTTATACTCGATGTATGCATTTTAGGGGATTTTCATGCCCAAAAAAACCGTTTGCTTCCGTGGCTGCGCCTCGGCGACATGCTTCTCCCCAAGAAGTCCACCTTTGTTTTCGGCTTTCGGCCTCAATTTTTGGCCCTTGGGGCTAGTTCACCTTTTCCAATTTCTGGCTATGCCTACGTAAGAGTAAGTAACAATAAACAATAAATAACGCCAGGAGAGTTTAAACCATATATAGGGGCCTACCTAATTGAACCAAACGCTACAAGAAAAACCAGGAAAGGTTTTTCTTGGAAAATTAGCGGGAGTTGAATATTATTATTATTTTGCATTTTTTCATAATATTTACGATATCTTACAACCAGAAGCAGTGGTATTACCAAATTTGTTTTTCGCCGGGCCTCCGCCTCGGACCCCGTTGGGGGAGATCATGACGCTCCCCCAGAGTCCCTAGTCGGCTGGGGAGAGGGATACTCTCTCCCCGTCGACGCCTGCCACGCCTTACCTTGAGTTTGGGGGGATTGCTCCAAGGACCTAGGAGGATAGACGCCCTTGAATAACGCTTTTTATCGCATGCAAGTCAATTTCCATGGCAGTCTTTGTATTACTGCTGTATTTCTATACTGTTATAGTCATAGAAAAAAACGAAATTTAGCACCGAGTCCACGAAAATACGCCATTATGATCTTAAGGTCTAAAAAATTTTTCTGGGGAGGGGACTCCCCAGACCTTTCCCCATGTGGGGAGGGGGACACCTCTTTACACCCCACCCCTTTGGCGCCTCGACTCGGCTCGATCGCGCCTTCGGCGCTCGACCTTGTTCCCTCAACTTGAACTCCTGTATCCGCCTATGATTGCAAAGATTTGTACACTGTGAAAAAGGCCTCTCACAACCCTCGCTTCAAACGTGCTGCTTAGTCGAGATGTACTGTGCTAACTTTTACAATACAATAGGAGGCCTATAATTTAAATTTTAAAGTGACGCTTGTTAAACCATTGCATTGTGTTCTGTAGTGGAAAACGCTTCAAAAGTCCAATTTTTAGTTCAACGTTTTTTTTGTTTGTTGTGAAATTAAAATATCTAAAAATCCTAAAATTGAACATGTTTTACAGACCTAATTTATTAGTAACTAATTATGCCAGATATGATCCGTTTTGTGTATGTTCTGTAAGGGGCATTTTACATCATGTATGACGTAAACCCTTTATACAGCGAAATCCTGCGTCCTATATTACGATATGATACGATTTCACATTAAACGTTATTAGAACAAGAAATTTGAAGTTCAGACCATCACTATTTTTGTTAAATAACTCTAAATAAATATTTTATGGGTTCACATTTGTAAACAAATATGTAAACCGTCGGAATATTTTGAATTATGTTCTGTTTGATCTCAAAATAAGATATGTCGTCAGTGCATGATAGCCCGGTAAACGCGAAGCCGCCGACTTCGCCGGTTCCGCAGTTTTATCGTCGCCCGCTTCCACGAGAATGCATATCGTTCTGTTCAGCTGAAGGTAAAGTGCACTATGTATCATATAGTATCGTATCATTTGCTGTGTTTATGTCTGGATACTGTACATTGCATATATGCAGATACTGTTTAATCTTTACAACTTACAGTTTTTTGTCAGTTAAACTCATTATACTGTATACTCATTATATTGTTTAACAATGTGTCATAGTTTTGTGCACTTTATTTGTTTGTTCCAGGAAAAAGAATATTTCAGGAAGCACTTCTTGAAGGTCATATGGAAACATATTTTGTGCTAGCGTCGCAGTTTTCTACGCAGGAAGAGCCAGCCTTCTGTGGCCTCACAACGCTTGTGATGGTGCTTAATGCTCTTGAGGTCGACCCAAAGCAAGTCTGGAAGAACCCTTGGCGATGGTATCATGAGCAAATGCTGGACTGTTGTGTGCCTATGGAGGTTAGCTACCGTACTTTCAATTCTTCTTCTTCTTTTTCTTCTTCGGCGTATGGTCAAACTTCAACAAGTTGAAGACTCCTGACCAGTAGTGGTTGTGGACATGCCGGCAGTGCTGAGTGCGTAAAGAAAAATCGTGAAATTCGCTCATTGATTTAACCTCCTCACTGTACATGACAAAATATTCTGATCTTGAACTCATGATGCTACTCACCTATACTGAGATAAATGTACAAAACACTTGTTAACAGCAACATTAAAGAATTCGCACATCAGAAACTGCAAAAATTACAAAATGTGATATTATCCGCATCACACTGACTGTATGTCAATGTGCTGCTGAATAATATCACCTTTTGTAATTTTTGCTGTTTTTGATGTGCAAGTTCTTTAATATTTACATTTATATTTGCTGTTTTATTACTAAAATACTGTTTTCTTACTGGTGATCAATTACAAAGATATCGGGCCTCAGATATTTTACAGTAGCCTAGCTGCTTATAACTAATAGGCATTCTGTTACTTTCTACCTATTGGCATGACTGAACAAAGCAGACGACACACGTCAGGCATGACGTCACTGCTGGCCTGCATTGCTGACAATACTGGACAGAATTTTCTTTAAATTCACAAAATGGCCACATAAATAGACAAACTAATATTGCACACACCACCCACTTAATAAAGGCCTGGAAACATTTCTAGAATGCTAATTTAACTAATCATAATATTGCAGTTATTTGACCATTGATAAAATGGCCTGCCACAAACGTCAAAAGTCAAGTCAAAACTCGAGACTAAAGTCTAAGCTCAGCTCGTTAGCTCAGCTTAGGCTTATGCAAACCGAGTTCTAGAGGGTCAGCTGTGGTAGTCTGACTGGAATCATTTATTTGCCCAACTCCCAAAACCTCCTGATCATGGAGATGTCTCGTGCATATGCTAAGTCCGAAATTTTGGGGTAAAATTTGATTGGCACCATTTGCTGGCTTATCCCGAAACCTCTCTATAGACGCAAAAATCCCACAGATATCTTTTACAGAAGCTGAGTTATAGCCTATTTTGTCCCAAATTTCATTGCCATGGCAACGAGGGTCGAGTGGGGTAAAATTTCATTGGCAGCATTTGATGGCCCAACCCTGTAAACTTCCCTGTAGATGCAAAAATCTCACATTTATCTCTTACAGAAGCCGAGTTATAGCCCATTTTGTCCCAAATTTCGTTGCCATGCCATGGGTAAATTTTATTGACACCATTAGATTGGCCGGTTTTGAAAACCATACCCTAGAACCAAAAATTATGAGTCTATCTTATACGCAGCCGGACTTGTGATCGTTTAAAGAACTGTTTAATATTCTCCGTAGACATTATTGTAATTTTTTTCGATTTTTTAAAAATAAATAAACTAAGTATTAAATTTTAATTTTTTAACCCCAAAAGGCACACCCTTGCCTGATACTGCATCATTTCTCCACCGAAGGATCTGACCTGTAGGTGAGTTAGTGAAAAAAGGTATATGGCTATAAAAATTTTTGTGTATATTCCACCTATTTGCCGAGAAGCCCCCCCTTGGGCAGATTTATATGAAATTTTGCATGAGGGGTCACCTGGCCAACGTAATCAACCGTGCAGAATTTTATCTCAATGGGTTCAAGGGTTTTGATTTTGTGGGGGGTCGAATTTTTGGCTTTCCCATAGGAAAAAGAAGTCGCCATTAACACATGGTTTGAACTATCGTTCAGCCTGTGATTATCTTGTCATAGTTATGAACTGCTGCATTTATGGCATATACAGAATTTTACTATGGTTGCTTACAGCTATACAATATACAGTGTATACTTGTTCTTGTTAGCTTGGTGGTGGTACACTAAATTTACTTTGTGTAATATTTAGTTAGGTTTATTAGTCCCAGAAAAACAGTTTCTCTTGCCTAGTCACCAGGTACCTGAGCACAGTAGCTGAGTGCAAAGAAAGCTGGTGCAGTGGTAGTAGTCATCGTACAAACTTTGGTTCAGGTGGTGATGAATACTTCGTAATTTTGTACAAAGAATGGTGTATAGCAGGTAAATCCTAATGGTGTACCAATTATGGTTTTTGTGTATACTCTTCCTTAAGCCTTCTGTGGACTGTGAGAATGTGAATACTGATTGTAATTTTGTTCTTTGCATTTTGCTGTTCAAATGTCTGTATTAAATTTCTGCTTGACACATTTTGTGATAGGCTTATTGTGCATATAAAAATCACTTGCTGTATTGTTGTTGTTGACTGGCTAGTTCTGTGTATGCAGGTAATAGAAATGTCGGGAATAACGTTTGATCAATTTGCCTGTCTTGCAATCTGCAACACGTTGGACGTAAAGGCATATCGAATCAGTGCAGAAACTTCAGAGGAGAAATTTCGAGCTCTGATCGCTGCCAAGACACGCACAGCCACCGATGTGGTGGTGGTTTCTTATTTTCGAGGAGGTCTGGGTCAGACTGGGACGGGACATTTCTCACCAGTTGGTGGCTACCATCCTGGCAGAGATCTTGTACTCATACTTGACGTGGCACGATTCAAATATCCACCACATTGGGTCACGGTCTCACAGCTCTACAAGGCGATGGCATTCATCGACTCCACTACTGGTTGGCAACTGGCTTCACTACTGCTGTATTTAATTAAGGCAATGAGCAAAGTGAGATCATAATTTATGTTTAATTGTTGTGCTCCATGCTGCATAAAAACATACCACTTTTATTGTTATTATAGTAATGGTAAATGAATTATTGCAGTGGTCCCACATTTGACAAAATTGTCATAAAATTGTTACATTTTTAATGGACCAAATGCAATAGTTGTGTACCGGTATATAGTTTTTATATACTTATGTACAAAGCAGAAATGGTTTATGTGTTACATGTCAAGTGTTTTTAAGGTTAATCCAGTGATTTTCAACCGGGGTTCCGCGGAACCCCAGGGTTCCGTGAGCATCTGCCAAGGGTTCCGCAACTGGCCAACAAAAAATAACTTAGCCAGCGAAGTCACGCCAGACAAAGTCGTAGAAAATCAGCACCGAACGAAACTGCACTTCTGCGTGTCTATTTTTGCATAGATCTACTGTGTTTAATCATTTTTGTTGTTATAGTAATTTTGGCATATTTGCATTGTATGTTTATATTATAACGTCGGCCCCCATGCACGGCAATACTCAACTCCAATGATTAGTGCATTATTGGAAATGATAAAGAATAAAAGAAGAACTTATTATTAGGGTTATGGCTACAAAATCGTTTGACCATTTACTTGGTTAATTCAGTTTTTTTTGTACACTGTGCTGAGAAAAATAAAAAGATGCATAGGCCCTATATGTACGAGGGCCTCCACGTTATAAATTTTCTGGTTTGGTGTCTGGGGCTAAGCGGCTGTCGACGACCGCCTCGCCCGTCGTGATATAGCTCTTCATGTTAAGCCCATCTCAGAGCTACGGAGCGGTCACGTTTCATATTATAATTGGTCATTTCTGCCTGCTTTGTCGTCCCTATGGGGGCTTTGCCCTGCTAGGGAAATGAGTCTGTAGCTTCTACCTCCTGTACGTTGGACGTCGCTGGACTCACGCCGTTTCACAGATCAATGCATGGGGTTCCGTGAGTGACCTTCACGCTTTTTTAGGGTTCCGCTGCAGCAAAAAGGTTGAAAAACACTGGCTTACTCAAATACATTTGCTAGTGTTCTTAATAATAATAAGAGAACATTTATATAGCGCACTATCATTTCGAAGGAATCTCTAGTGCACTTGGCGGTCGAGTATGAATACTGCAAGTTCATAGTGTCCGCTAAAAACGAAACGAAACTGCGACAGGTCCGGTAATGTCAGTACTTGTGCAAACTGTTCAAACATCAGATTGTAAATCCGTTGACT
>Ga0209367_1006992_pt1 | contig 15578 bp, 11 predicted proteins | sample WorMetLIZISLAND2_FD_187412 | JGI IMG/M metagenome (GOLD analysis project Ga0209367, IMG submission 187412) | Marine gutless worms symbiont microbial communities from Max Planck institute for Marine Microbiology, Germany - Olavius geniculatus... ... | reverse complement strand
ATATTCTCCATAGTATTTCTCTATGTCCTCGCACTGTCTCTCCAGCCATTTCGCTTTGTCTGCTCTGGCCGCTTTTCGTACCTCATTGCATTTCTGTCGATATTCCCTGTCTGCCAGTTCGCTACTTTCTCTTTTTTTTAAGGATTTTTTTTTCTTGAACTAGACTTAGTGTCTCTGGTGTAATCCATTTCTTAGTTATCATCTCTTTTTCTGGAAGCGTCTCTTCTGCAGCTTTCTCCATAGCCATGGCAATCCTTCTCGCGTTTTCGTCCAAGTCTTGTAATGGCTTTGCTTGGCGAAGAGCTAATCCTAGTGCCCCCTTAAAATTTGGGAGTGCAAAAAACGTGCAAAATTTAATACGTTCAACGACAACTTTCGACTTTGAGCGCAAATATTTCTAAATTGCATAGAGATATCGACAAGCTGTAAACGGCGTTATCAAACACAGTTAATTCCGCGTTGGATAAAAAAATTGGTGAACTTTAATATAATAACATCAAAGATTACGCGGCTAATGTTTACCCACCCAAATCAAATTTTTTGGAAAACCATATTTCAGCCCCTAGGGAGTGCTGCGCTTTCAAATTTTTACAGGCGCTAGAAAATGACCAAGCCTTACTAGCGCACTTTTCATCGGTAACGGGGGCCTTCTTTACATTTTTTTAAAAATTGATGAAAAATTGGCTTAAAAAACTTTCGAGTTTAAGCGCAAATATTTCTGAAATCGATAAAGTTAGTAACAAAATCAAAACAGCGTTGACGAGAAAATCTCTTCGGCGTTGAACAAAAAAAATTGTAAAATTCCGTCCACTACGAACAAAGTTATATGCGCTCATGTTGACCTACCTTAAATCGACAATGCGCGTTCGGAGTCTGCCAATGCAATTGAGTTCGGGTCACGTGATTTTGATGCCGAGAAAATTCTAACCCCACTCTCTAATTTCTCCCAATCAGACTTAGGGCGCCGGGCGGACTCACTTTAGGCTTTGCCCCTAATTTCTAGTTAATCCGCATGAAAACTTTAATTTTCGGAAAAACTTATGTTTTACGCATGATGTTTATTTTTTTCATTTTTTTTGTCAACGCGAGATCTCTGAGATGCGTAGGCTTTAAGTCAGAGTGATAACGCACGTACAACTTTTGGGGCAACGTTTCCTTAAAATTTGGGAGAGCAAAAAACGTGCAAATATTGGTGCGATTTACGACTACTTTTAAATTTGAGCGCAAATATTTCTCAAACCGATGAAGATAGCGACAAAGTCTAAACGGCATTGACGAGAACGATCTTTTGGGCTTTGAACGACAAGAAATTGTAAAATTCGGTCCACTATGAACAAAGTTAAAAGCGCTCATGTTAATCTACCCTAAGTCGACAATGCGCGTTAGGCATATACCAATGCATTTGAGTTTGGGCCACGTGACTCTGATGGCGGGGGAATTCTTTCTCCCCTTTTTTTTTCTTCCCCTTAATTTCCTGCAATTGGACTTAGGGCGCCGCGCGGACTCACGTTGGGATTTGCCCGAAATTTTTAGTGTTGTTTATGTTTTGCCACAAAAAACATAAACAACATTTTTCCAACGCGAGATTTCCTCCATGCGTGGGCCGACCGGCGTGAAATTTTGCACGATGGTCAGTACTAAACCTAATTTTATAATGCCGGTCCAAAATGTTAAAGGGCACACCACAAAAAAAATTTTTAAAGCCACAAACATGCAAAATTTGGCCTGATTTCGGACGACTTTGAAGTACGGCGGCGATTATCTTTAAAACGGATGAAGATATTTAAAATCGGATAGTCATTCCGTGTATGGCAATTTATCCTGCGTTAGGCGAAACTAGTACGGCGATGTCCAGTGATTTTGGAGATTTAGATGTGAAATCGTACCCCCTCAAAGCCCAATATTCGGAAGACCATATTTCGGCCCCTAGAGGGTGCTGCGCCCCCAAATTTTTACATGCGCTAAAGAATGACCAAGTCTTACTAGCGCATTTTCCGCCAGGGACGGCGGCCCCCCTTACAACTTTTTTCAAAGGGGGGTCAAAAATTGTTTTAAAATGTAGCGGATTAGCCGCGAGAACTTTAGAGCCAAAGGGAGTAGCAACATGAGACTTTGTCACGTGACGTGCTGCTAAATGGGGGTGATAACGCGGGTAAAACTTTTAGGGGGCGGTGCACCATTAAAATTTGGGAGTGCAAAAAACGTGCAAAATTTAGTACGTTTTATGACAACTTTCGAGTTTGATCGCAAATATCTTTGAAATGAATAGAAATATTAACAAGCGGCGTTATCAAACACAGTTAATTCCGCGTTGAATAAAGGAAATTTGGTGAACTTTGATTCACTAACACCAGAGATTACGCGTCTAATGTTTACCCACCCAAATAAAATTTTTCCGAAAACCATATTTTGGCCCCTATGGGGTGCTGTGCCCCCAAATATTTACAGACACTAGAAAATGACTAAGCCTTACCAGCGCGCTTTTCATCGGAAACAAGGGCCTCTTTTACATTTTTTTAAAAACTGATAAAAAATTGGCTTAAAATGTAGCGTATTAGCCGCGAGAACTTTGGAGCCAGGGGGTAACTTTATTAAACTTTGCCACGTGACGTGCTGTTAGATGGGAATGACAACGCGGGTGCAACTTTTGGGGGTTACCGCCCACTTAAAATTTGGGAGGGCACAAAACCTTTAAAATTTAGTACGTTTTACGACAACTTTCGAGTTTGAGCGCAAATATCTCTGAAATCGATGAAGATAACAACAAAATCTAAACGGCGTTGACGAGAACCGTCCTTTCGTCGTTGAACAAAAAAATTGTAAAATTCCGTCCACAAAACAAAGTTATAAGCGCTCATGTTTACCTACCGTAAGCCGACAATGCGCGTTTGGCGTATGCCAATGCATTTGAGTTCGGGCTACGTGATTTTGATGCTGGGAAAATTTTACCCCCCCACCCCCTAATTTCTCTCAATCGGACTTAGGGCGCCGAGCGGACTCACGTTGGGCTTTGCCCCAAATTTTTAGTTAGTTTGCCCGAAAACAATTATGTTTTACGCATGATGTTTTTTTAGTCCGCCCGCAAGCTACCGCTTGCGGAAGCGGATTTAAGTTTTGCTGTGGTTTATTTTTTTTATTTTTTTCCCTTGCGTAATCTTCGAGCTCCGTGGGCCGATCGCCGCGAAATTTTGCACGATGCTTTTAAGTATGTTCAATTTTATAATCACGGGCCGAAATTTTGGGGAGCTTCCCCAAAACATTTTTAGGGGCCAATAACATGCAAAATTTGGCCCGATTTCGGTCGAATTTTAAGTTTGGCCGCCAATTTCTTCCGAACGGATGAAGGTATTTAAAATCGGTTACTCCTTTGACAACAATTACTCTTGCGTTAGGCGAAACAAGTCCGGTAAAGTTTGGTAAAGTGACCTCGAAGATCTAGATGTGGAATTAAACGCACCAAAAGCGCATTTTTCGGAAGACCATATTTCGGCCATTAGGTGGTGCTGCGCTTCCAAATTTTTACACGCGCTAGAGAATCAATAAGTCTTACTAGCGCACTTTTCACCGTGGACGGGAATTCCCTTACAACTTTTTAAAAAAAAGTCAAAAATTGGCTTAAATTGCAATATAGGAGCGCTTATAACTTCGGAATTAAAGGGTGTAGCCCGACGAAACTTTGGCACTGGACGCGCCTTTAGGTTTGGGTGTTAACGCAAGTACAAAATTTTGGAAAACTGCTTTTCCTTAAAAATTGGGAAGGCAAAAAACGTCCAAAATTTAGTACGTTTTACGACAACTTTCGAATTTTTTCGCAAATATCTCTAAACTGGATAAAGATATCGACATAACTTAAACGGTGTTATCAAATACGATTAATTCCGCGTTGAACAAAAAAATTATGTGAGATTTTGTCGAACCAAGTTATAAGCGCTCATTTTGATTTACCCTAAGTCGCATTTTTCGGAAGATTATATTTCGGCTTCTAGGGGGTGCTGCGCACCCAAATTTTTACACGCTTGAAAATGATCAAGTCTTACTAGCGCACTTTTTACCGGGGGCGGGGCCTTCCTTACAACTTTTTTTCAAAGGGGGGTCAAAAATTGGCTTAAAATGCAATAAAGGAGCGCTTATAACTCAAGAGTTAGAAAGTGTAGCCCGACGAAACTTTGGCGCTTAACGTGGCTCTAGGTGGGAGTGTTAACGCAAATACAACTTTTGGGGGTACCGCCCTTTCTTAAAATTTGGGAGGGCAAAAAACGTGCAAAAATCGATGCGATTTACGACAACTTTCGAGTTTGAGCGCAAATGTCTCTGGAACCGATAAAGATAGCGACAAAATTTAAACGGCATTGACGAAAGAAATCCTTTGCGTTGAGCAAAAAAAAATTGTGAAATTCCGTCCACTACGAACAAAGTTATAAGCGCTAATGTTGACCTACCCTAAGTCGACAATGCGCGTTCGGCGTATGCCAATGCATTTGAGTTCGGGCCACGTGACTTTGATGCCGGGGAAATTTTGCCCCCCCTAATTTCCCCCAGTCGCACTTAGGGCGCCGGGCGAACTCACGTTGGGCTTTGCCCCAAATTTCTAGTTCTTTTTGTTTTTTTGTCTTTAACCCCCTGGAACCTTTACTACCAGGGGTATAAAAAATAATAATGAACGAATTTGTTAGCGTCAGTACGTCGATTGACTTCATAGACGCTGAGGTCACATGATAAGTCATTAAGAATTTTGTGTGATTTTGTACTATTACTACAATTGTAATTAAATTTTCAATTAAAGTCACACTACTAAGAAAGCAGGTATGTTCTCTCAGATGACTCTCATGAAATTTTCACAGAAGTAGCAAAATATTTTTACAGACCATATAAGAAAATATGTGTTCCAGTGTATGGGATTTGAACAATTATACTACAATACAAGTACATTAGTACAACCACGACAATTTACTTATGATGGACGTCAATGAATTTCACTTCATCTCCATTCTCGAAGCTGATGATAAAAAAGAATACAAGCAACACATACCTTTTCTTGGCCTGCTGTGTCCCATATTTGATACTTATATACAACCATGTCCAATATTATTGACTTTGTTAAAAACGCTGCACTACAATATCAACAAAACACAGATACAAATAAAACAACTTAACAACTAGAAAGCAGTCATAACCCGCAGGTACCTCCGCCAAGGCAAAGCTATTCGCCAGGTGTCGTCACCATCTTCGCTTTGCCAGCGGTTCCCTTATGCCCCCTTTAACGCAATGGTAACGCAAATTTCAAAGTGATCCAGAATCCAGGATTCCTGCCGGATCACGCCCAAAATTGAATCACTGGTAGTTTATGCCATGCCTGGCACATCCTCAAAATTTCAGAAAGATCCGTCCATAACTTTTCCAGTTATCTTGTGGATTCACAGACAAACAAACAAACAAACAAACAAAAACTGGCAAAAACATTACCTCCTTGGCGGAGGTAATAATGAAAAGTGTAATACATAGATAATATGAAGTTTGTTTTCCAACTAGCTAAAACACTTCACAGATAATATCAACAACAGCCGATGTAACATGGCATTAGGTTGCATTGCTTCTAACATGTTATATTGGTAAAAATTCTCAAATCTGCCTCTTTTTGTGGGGTGAAAGACAGGGTCTCTGGATGGAAACCATGTTACTTACAGCTACATGTGTATCCAACAAATAGCATTTTACTTAGGGATAGAAACAAGACTTACATTTTTGAATTTTTTTTTGTTATTTATTATCATACTTTTTCATCATTTACTTTTTTCATCATCAGCATGTCACACCAACTGCTGTGTAACATTACGTTCATTGATTCTCTAAGCAAACCAAAGCAGAATCAAACAATCAGCTGACCCGATTGTGCTTTCCATCGATGACCGGAAGGCATCATAAACAAACCGATGAACAATGCTAGACTTTCCTACACCAGAATCCTACATGTCACACAACACATTTTATCAAGCAATCATAACTATACTGCATATACTGCTGCAATACAAACACTAGCTAATTAACATTGTGTGCTGCCACCTAACAAAAAGCTACAAACTAACCTATACTATATTTGAGAGTTGCGACCGCCAATAACTTCCAAATGGCATGACGTATGGCTGCAAAATTTTGCACGCAGATCCGTGTCCTACATGGCCAGGACATGGGCTAGGACAGATGTCGCTCAGGGGTAGTCTGTTTGAGAAAATTTCACTTTTTCTAAAATTTTGCAGCCACACCTCTTAAGCCGCAGCCAAGCTGTGACGTCATACAGACGTCGTCATCATGGTGATGCATTATTTCTAAAGACAAGCGAACCAAAAAGGTCGTGTATCAGAATGCATTATTGTAATTTTTTTTAGCAGAGAACTTAATATTGCCACCGTTTTTCAGTCAGCAATGCCAGTTGTCAGTCAAGTTTCAAGTATTTGATAATGTGGCAGTATACGGTACCTATCATACCAAATTGTAGGGGGCCTACACGAACACTCGGTCGATATCTGTAAGCAGTTCACGAAGTATAAAGTATACAATTTGAATTGTTGTATTATAATAACTCAGTATAACTAAAGCAGTCAACCATCCAGTCAGCAAACTATGGAATGAATAACATAATATGAGGAGTCATGCCGGAAGGTTCTAAGTTGTCACAATGAATTGTGACCATTATGCATCCGTCATCACCATTAGTCATCAGCCATCACTGGTAACACATGGGTGTTTATGCATGTACATTTGGTACAGCCCGTATTACATGTAGCCAACGCTTAAATGCCTATGTGCATGCAGATTGCCATTTGGTCTGTAATGACAGACTTCAGTAGCCCCTGACTGCAATGACTGTTTCTTATTATGTTATAGGACCTTGCATCTCTATCTTTAAAATAGGGATGTATCAGTTTGGATTGTGACTGGCTGTGATGTCATACGCATCATCAGCATCATTATAGATGCTGTAGCATAGTGCAATGCTGTGCTATGCTGCAGCACTGTGTATCGAGACCGCAGGCCGAGATGAGGCCAAAAGGCCAAAAATTGAGGCCGCAGGCCAAAATCAAGGCCACAGGCCGAGTTGAGGCCTGAAGGGCCAAAAATGGAGGCCGCAGGCCGATACTATGGCAAAGATCAAGCCGACAGGTCATTGCGTTCCGTTCCCTGTCCGCTTGTGCGACATAACGCTAAGTGTATAGTTTCTTCTTCTTCTTCAGAATACATGTCAACTTCAGTATGTTGAAAACTCCAGAATGGTATGGTAGACAAATGATGGTAGACTAGTGCAAACGTAGAATAAAAATAAGTGTGTTGGCATGTTAAAAGAAGAGGTGACAACTCCAGGCTACTCAGGGACGAATCGTGATGCCCCGTTCACTGCTGGCTTGCAGTGGAGTTTAAAATCAACAAAAGTGTACAAAAATATTAACAAAACTTTCAGCTGAAAATTTGCACACTGGCTACCCTGCTCCAGGCTGAAACATGTGCAACAATTTCAGTTTTTCTGCACCATTTCTTTTTCGCGTTAGAAGCCCATACTGGATAAACACCAAACAGACAGATAGATGGATAAACAGGCAGACATCAAAAACCATACTGTGGCATTATTGTGTAGCCATTGGCCATACAAAATAAATATTTTGCAACAAGCAGTGCACATCGCACAAACAGTGGTTCACATCAGCAGCAACTAGTGTCAACTATTTACAAGATATTTTAAATTGTGACCAATCTAATGTACTCCTTGCGTGCATTATTTTCTCGTGTATTCTTTTAACTGCTTTTTAGTTCCTTTCTTTTCACACCATAAATAACGTCATCGGTAACGTGACCATTCGACTCCCAAGGCTTGACTTTCTATGGGTGGTCTATAGTGACCATGCATCTATCTAGCACCGTTATGGAGATATGGCCGTTTGAAGTTCTTCCAGGAAGGCTCTTCCAGGAACAGAGGTCGGTCGTTGGTCGGTCGTCGGTCGATCGGTCCTCAATATTACACTGATCTTATATACTCCTCTTCGCTACGTTAGGAACGTAGCGCGCGAAGAGTAAAAAAGTAGTTTAACTACAACTACTGCACATTAAACTAATACACGTATATACCTACACCAAGCAAGCACAATTTCACTTCTTTCACTGTCGTACCCATTGCAGTATGATAACAGCTAGATATGTCATGCGAGGCAACGCCCACTATACGAACTTTGAGCTGTTTGCAGACTGCAAATCTCAGCGTACGCTGAACACAGTCAGAAAAAAAAACGTAAATCATAAAAACTTATTGTGTTTCGTTCTGTGATGACTACAAGCGGCCAGTTCAAACTATTCTTTAATATTTCTTATCCAACAGTAAACTAAGTAAACAAACAACATCCGGACCACGTGACTTCTATCCGGTTGGTCAGCGTAAATTCCTACTTTTTAACTTTCGTTTTTGCCTGCGAGGGTAGTGGACACTAGGGATGACTCGATACATCGAAAATATCGATATATCGTTTTCAATATCGATATATCGTATCGTATCGTATCGTCTAAAATATTGAATTTTTCGATTTATCGCGATATTTTTATATATCGCGATAATTTAAGCTAAACGGTTATATTTTCACTACCGCATTACCAAAATAACGACAATAAACGGAGAAAACGACAAACTAACCAAAAACAAACTAAAAATATGGTTTCGACATCTACGTCAGTCTTTAGTTAATTAAGTTCACTGACACATTTTAGTACCTGTGTAAAGCATTCTGCTTTGCTCAATGTTCACGGCTTGTTCATGTGCGTGTATAAGATTTACTTACTTATCATTTTAAAAATATCAATGACGATTGACGATATATCAGTTTGAAGATCCGTTGTTGCGACACAACACACGACAGATGATCAAAATGGAAACAAAGTTATCCAGTCCATGCTTAACGTTCGCATAAAATTTTTAATACTGCGATAAACTATTTCTGTCCAGCCCATAGACGTGTTTACTTACTGCCTGCAGTTGTCACTTCAGTCTCGTGGGTAACGATGACGTAATTATGAGGTCATATGTAAACACGAGACATGAAAGTTGTTAATCTTGATACTGTTTGACGTGTTCGGTAGCCTATGTTAAAACGTGTATCAGCTTTAGCTGTGCTAAATCATCTAGTAACTATAGTTTACATTATAGTCTTACATTTAGACTAGGCCGTATAGGCCTACGTATGTGTGATTTAGTTTGTCTGTGAATATAAACCTAGGCATAACTGTTTTTCTTCTAAACCCTACTAGACGGGGGCTACATCATTGATGTCGACTGTATATAACAAAGCTTATAACATTTTAAAACTTATCCATTTGATACGTGTGACATGGCATAATGTTGAATGGGCATGTTGACCAAATCTCTGCCTGTGTGACTCAGCGCCGAGACTAACAACCGGTCAGTTAATAATTGTGTGTGATTGTGTCTTGGTAGTCTTGCAGTTTATAGCGTACTAAATTTATAAGCTATTAGCAAGCTATATACAGCAGTTATAGGAATATGTGTAGGATAAGGGTTATGATTAGCACTAATCTCTTACCCAAACCCTAGGACTATTATAGACTGCTTACATGTGAGTCGACGGCCTATAGAAAGTGCCTCGTGGATGCTTGTGTATAGTTTGTATATTGCATACCCGTAGTACGCTAAACTGCAAGATTGTCTACCTATTTTCTAGGCCTGTATTTTAAAAAAATAGATTGACTTTATCTGTGACTGATTAAAAACATTCTCAGTAGAGCTGTCGAAGCGTTAATTTTTTAATGCATTAATAACCACATTATTAACGCAGCCAGGCCTGTTGAGAGGGAGAGTAGGGGGGGTAAGTTACCTCGGGCCCCGCGACGTTTGGGGGGTCCCGCTTGTAGAATATAGCAAGTTAGAAACACATGTTAAACTTATAATCAACAATAACTGCCATCATAGCTAGCATAGAAATCTATTAGCCTGTCGTCGAAATAATTATTTTACAGTAGTGATGGAACGGCAACTGGGCCTACGTGTCAGTTTAGTTACTTGAATTCATTCGATTCCGCAGTTTAACGGAATATTGGAACGTTTGCTTCATGGAGTTTAGTAAATTAACATAAATTTACGCGCATTAATTTTTTAATGCACGTTAATTTATTAATGCATTATGCGTTAATTTGACAGCTCTAATTTTCAGTGTTTTCCACCAGTTGTATCTGGAATCGGTAAATTGTTATTGCTGTACAGCAGTGTCATATATGAGATAATCGAACTGAGTTAGTTGTCAGCAGTCAGCATGTCAGGCTATGAAGACCCAACTTCAACTGATCCGACGCCTCTGAAAAAACAATTACATCTGGACGACGACGACGCCAGACAAGAAAGTAATCAGTAAATACGTGACATTATTCGTCGTTTTCTTGTGAGTTGTGACTGACATTTTTAGCAATTTATTCACTTTTTTAAGTAATATATGTATGTGTTGCAATAGCTAATAACATATGCACTGGTGTAGGTAGTCAGAGAAAGGTTTCAGGAGGAGCTTTCAGGTTTGGGCTCAACGAGACAAAAGGCCGAAAGCGGGGCCGGAATTCTTAGAAAGGAGCCAGCGAACCCTCTTTCCACCAGCTGCGTCTGCTTAAGGGGCGTGTAGCAAAAGAATTTTTGGCATAGAAGTGACCACAAAACGCATTTAGCAGATGCAAATATTGTTCAGTTCATACAGCCCTCCAATGTCAGATCTCAAAGAATGCGCATCAAAGTTGCATGCTAGAAACTTCGTGAACTTCTAACTTAGTGTACAATTCTGCTCACAGAAATGACTACGGCTTAGATGTAGGTTAGGCCCTATAATGAACTTAGGAGATTTTGTAGGCTATGTGTTCTGATTTGAATTGCAGAAACGCTGCTGCTACAAGATAGGGTAAATATTGCAGTTGTTGTTTTTTTCTGCTTACCAAACTTGCATTTATGACAGTTAAGGTATTTCAGCATTAGGAGCTCGTGGCTCCATGCTCGCAATGATGATGATGATGATGATGATCTGTAGCCTTGGACAGAGTATTATAGTGCATCGCGTGGGACGTATATAGTTCTAAAAAATTATGTTTGTTTTGAAATGACTATGGCTTAGATGTAGGTTAGGCCCTATAATAAACTTAGGAGATTTTGTAGGGTACGTGTTCATAACATCATCATCTTAAAGCAGCAAACACTGCATATATTGGAACTTTCTAGGCTCTATTAGAAGTTCTCTTATACAGCCTAAGTCATTCATTCTGTTGGAGGTCATACTTGGTAATTGGTATTTTTGCTTTGATTTGACAAAAGCTAAATTCAGTTAGGCTAGGATGTACTGTATCTTACAGACATGGCTACAGTGGCGGCTGTAGCCCGCCACATCTGGGGGGCATGGCTCCATGGCGAGCGCGGCATAGCGCGAGCCTATAACGGAGGTCTGGAGGCAGAGCCCTTAGCGCGGTCCAGGGGCAGAGCCCTTGGTCAGAGGGTCAGAGGGGCGAAGCCTCCCTGAAGCTGAAGCACTTTTGGTTTTTGGACGTTCAATGGAAGCTGCAAATTTGCCGACTTTTCTAAAATTTGGAAACGCAAGGAAATCAGATATTTGTGCTATCTTTGCAAAAATACATGGGTAGCCACGAAACTGAAGGTTGCAGCAAAACTGGGGGCCTTTGAACCCCCGGCCCAGACTTAAAACCGCCACTGCATGGCTAAGTTTAGTTTGGGCAGCTGCATGCATATAGCCAGACAGTTTGATTGCATTAATGATAGATCAGTTTCTGTATAGTGGTAACTGAACTCAATTAAAGACTAAAGTAGAACATCTTCTCTGATTGAAACGATCGTTGTTGATAAGCCAGCTACTAGCCTGAAGAAGTTTTGTTTACACGTTGCCTACTTAAGTGTAGTAACTAATAAGAACTAATGCTTTTTATTTTTTGAATGTTTGGCATTTTGTTAAACTAGGCAAAAGTGAAAGAACACGGATATCCGAAGGCGGTATTTTTCATCATAGGAAATGAGTTCTGCGAACGATTCTCTTTCTTCGGCTTACGTGGTACGCATAGGCTTATATGTTATTTTATTTGCTAAAAATGGCCATTGCAAAACTGATCATTATGGCCAAACCCTTGGTGTAGGCTAAATGATTTGGGGTTCAAGCTAGTGGTAACATTGTTGGTTCTATCAACGAAGTAACTAAACGGTTATAAGCGGGTATATCGTTTTGGTATTTGGCCAAGCTACCGAGGCAAACTCAGCCTGGCCATCCGTCTCTGGGTATAGGCTTAATGAGTACTGGCAAGTAGCGATGTTTACGTTTACCGCTAGGAAAGAAACAGCCAGTTGGACATTATGTATGCTATCTTATTTAGGTTATTAGTGAAACATTCTGTTTTAGCATTGCATTTCTACTCGATTTAATGAGACTGTCGGTGTTTTATGTGTGTTTATTTTTAGCAATTCTCATCATTTTTCTCACCGGACAGTTGAAATTCAGCGACAGTCACGCTACAGCCATCTATCACACGTTTGTGTTCATGGCGTATTTTTCTCCTCTGTTCGGAGCAATATTGGCTGACGGACACATTGGCAAATACAGGTAATATAATTTATGCTTATATTAATCGGTTTTGATGTTTTTGTTTTGTGTACCAGTTAACGGCTAGATTTTGTTTCATTTTCCATTTTATTTTTTCTTGTATGTGAACATAAATTGGCACTGTGTTCAGAAAAAACACCCACTCACGGGTTCTTTTATATCTCCATTGAAAATGTTCAGATTTCCACAAAATTTTCAGGGAATGTTTAGGAGGAAACTAGTATTCCACGTGTGGAAAAGTTAGATATTTTTTGCTACTGGTGACGTCATGCTAACTTCATATTTCCGCGTTTATGAATTATGGGTTTTACCATTGAAGACAGACATCAGATAAAATGTTTGAGAGTCAGCAAGGGTTATGTAGCCGCAAGTTTGTGCTAAATGTTTTCGGACAATAGACAGACAATGGAATATTGACGGAGTAAAACTTTTAAATAAAAAAAATTGACATGACAGGCAGTATCAAGCCGTTTAACTGATTTTTTTTGCAAGTGGTCATCCACGCAGTGACGCAGTGCGCGTATGCTTGCTAACGTCAACAAAGTTGAGGATCTCACACTCAGCCAAGAAAATAAACCATGCAAACAGTTCATAATGGAAAATTGCGTGACGGAGCCAGTTGACACACTGACCAACTGATGGGTTTCAACATTTTATCAAATGTCTGTCTTCAGCGGTAAAACCCATAATTTACAAACATGGAAATATGACGTCAGCATGACGTCACCGGTAGCAAAGAATATCTAGATTTTCTACTTTCGGCATACTTGTTTTTTACTAAACATTCCCTGAAAAAACAAATGTAATATTTTTCACAGAGATATAACAGAAAACGTGACTGGGTGTTTTTTTTCTGAACACAGTGTATAGATGCAGTAACCACGCAGCGTGTGCAGTCCGCAGCTACGAGTCTACTCTAGGCCGCGCTGTAGTGTGAATGAGCTATGTTTTCATTGTTTGAAAATAACTAGGGTTCTTCTGACGATTATGGTTTGTGTATAAAGATGTTGTCACCAGCAGTAGAAACATAGCGTGAAATTTCCGTCATTTGTGTGGCATGCTTTTTTTCAGAACAATTCTCTACGTGTCGCTCGTTTACATAGCGGGAAACATGCTGTTGACGTTCGCCTCTATGCCGCCGTCTGAAGCGCAAGTATTTTTTCTCAGTGACTTTTGAAATACACAACAACAGTTTCGTAAGAATGAAGGAAAAGAGTACGGAATTATGTCGTTTAGAAGCTGCAGTATATGCAGGTCTTTAGTGTTATAGGCTGTATTATAGCCAATCGTTGACGGCTGCAGATTGCAGAAACTGTTCGACCGTGAGAACAATCTACTGTATGTCAAGAAAAATAATTTTGATCATAAATAAAATATGTGGTTGTCGTCATTTAATATCTATAGGCCTAAGTGTTGTAACAGTGTTTTGAGATAGACCTATACTCGTATTCCTGTGCACAAGTCCTCATCCGATTTTTTTTGCAAGCTTCACGAGGTTAAATTTGTTTTACTTTAGCTGTCTTTAAATTTAATGAAAAACTTTGCATTAAAACTTATTTTGTCCTTTATTTTTGTCTTCCAGTACATAATGATAAGGCCTATTGTGCTATAGGCCTATTACTGATGATTTAACATTGCAATTATGTCAACTTTCTGAAATAGAAAATAGGTTAAACGTCAGGTGAATATTAAGAGCTCGTATTCTCACTGTGTATTTATGAGTGACTGTGAGAGGGCGTGTATGTGGATAATATTATTGTTACAGCGTCGGTCCTCTGATAGGTCTGATGGTGACAGCGGTGGGTACTGGAGGCATTAAGCCTTGTGTCAGTGCGTTCGGCGGAGATCAGTTTGTCGCCGGACAGGTAACAACCTACAACCATAACTATTTGATATTTCATGACCGCTTATCTCTCACGACAGTGTCTGGGGTGTTATAAGTGCCCAGAATCTCACTCCAGTCAAGCGTGACGACTGATAGCGTCTCGCATTTGTATATCGCACGGGCGTCCAGGCAGAACACGCTGTCGATCACGGCCGTGAAATGAGTAGGCCTACGCTTCAACACGGTTTACTTGGCTGACTGTAAATGCTAGGCATGTGTAATAGCCGGACATTAAAAATAGACGGACCAGACATGAAAATGACGGACATAAAATTGGAGGACATGAAATTGGAGGACAAGAAATTGGAGGACAAGAAATAGGCTTATATCGTTTGAAAATAGGTTACATTACAATGCAGTGATGATGATGATGATGATGAAGGTCGAATAAACTTTAGCGTGGCGTTAAGTCCTAAGACTACAAGAACACGTAACAATAAGCTAAAACAGTGAAGTCACGTAATAGTAGTCAGTGCAATGAGACGCTCTTAGTCATGTCTGTAAGACCGGGCAAAAAGTTCGGTTTTCAGTCTGCTGCGGAAAACTTGCAACGACGGCGATGACCGGACTGACTCCGGCAAACTGTTCCAGACCTATGCGGCAGTCGCTGGAAAGGTGCGGTCGCCAATGGTAAAACGCACAGTGCGTGGAGCGACCAGCGTGTAGTCGAAGAACGCAGTCGTCGACGTGCGTTGAGGTGTGACACGCGCTGAAGATCTGAAGCCAGGTAGCCAGGTGCAGAGCCGTAGAGGCAGCGATGCACTATAGCACTGCCAACCGGAACGAAACGCGTTCTGGCATCCGAAGCCAGTATAATCTGTGTAGTAACGGCTGAATGTGGTTTTGACGACAAGCTTTGAAGATCAGCCGTGCAGCGGCTTTTTGCGCAGACTGAAGCCTGTCCATGAGTTGCTTCGGAAGGCCGGCAAGAGTTGCGGAGCCAAAGTCAAGCCTGGAAAACACCAGCGCCACGATGAGCGACTGCATCACGTCAGCGTATGCTTCGTAGTTGTCGAAGGGCAGCAAAACACTTCGAACATGTCTGACTGACTTGGGTACGCATCGTCAGG
>Ga0209367_1006991_pt1 | contig 15578 bp, 10 predicted proteins | sample WorMetLIZISLAND2_FD_187412 | JGI IMG/M metagenome (GOLD analysis project Ga0209367, IMG submission 187412) | Marine gutless worms symbiont microbial communities from Max Planck institute for Marine Microbiology, Germany - Olavius geniculatus... ... | reverse complement strand
TCTTTGTACACTTATATTACAACTATATACACAGTATCATCATGACATCCTAAGCCTGCCGGCCTCCGATACGGCGCCTGTGCGGTCGCAGTAGCCAAGAACCCCGAAATATCTGATCGCCGTTCCTCGTAGACGCCAGCTGCCAATCATCCCGCTACGCCGCCGCCCCTTTCCCGCTACAGGCTCATGTCGGACGTCGCCGTAGCGCCCCCACTAGGTTATGTAACCCCAATCCCTAACACTTGCAACATTTAATTTTTTGTATTGGTTTACCATTTATTTCCATTTGGACATTAGGTGTAAAGGAGTCATTATGTTGACTACCAAAAATGCGTTTTATGCGTTTTATCTATGCTTAAACAATCTATTAACTAAAAACCATTTAGATAAATATGTCAAACTTAGATTTGCTCTATGGTAATGATTTAAAACGGTTGTGTCATACAAAAATAGGTTTGAATCATCTGCAGAAAGTTTTGTTTTGGCGTCTGAATAGCATTACGTATATTATTTATATAGAGAAGAAACGATACTGGTCCAAAAACTGGACCCTGAGGAACACCCACCGTTAGGCCTACAGAGCCAATATCCGAACAACTATCTCTTATGAATGTGATCTGTTTTCTTCCACTGAGGTAACAAGCATTAGTGGCGAACTGAATTCCCAAAATACGGAGTTTTAGTGGGGTTTTTGCAATTTTTTGGCTACGACGCACATTTCAAGAGTGAATTGCACCGAAATTACTAGATATAAACCCTTACAATTTGCCTATAAAATTTGTAGCAGTTTTTAACCCTTTTCGACCTTCTAGGTTCAAGAAGTTTTCTGTTTGGAGGCCTCAAATTTGGGTACTTCTTCAAGATGCATTATTATTTTATTGCACGCTGTACACTGATTGCCCAGGGGGCAGGACCGATGCTGTCGAGCGTCACGTGAGCTTTTCTTAAATTACTTGTTACTGCCAGACGTAGTAGGTCTACTGTAGGTCTACTTGCACCGTGCATGTTGCCTGCGGTTGGTAAAGATATGACTGAGCGCAGAAAAGTGAAAATAAGCCTGCCATAAGTGCTGTTGTAGTTTCAGCTCGCCTCTGCAGGCAGCGTGATATGTGCAGTTCGATGATGAATTTTACGATCGCTGCTCTGCAGTGATATCAGTTGCCGCAGCAGGTGATGCATCGCTGCATCGCATCGCGCTCGATCGTGTTACCTTGGCCTTGAAACTTCTCAGTTCCACCACGATTTATTTGCAAAACCTCCACACAGTCAGACTGGTTGTGGCTAGTCATTTCGATGCGTAATGACGACAACGTCATACATATTCGGGATTTTATTACGCAACAAGATAATGTTCATACGAACACGGAGTCTGTCCAATGCATTTCGATAGTTTACAGTATATGTCCGTATAAATATAATCAGTGAGCGGTTTAGACCGGTAGAAAAAATCAAACAGTTTAATTTCAAATTGTGCAGCAGCAATGATCCTTTCATCTTTCTGTATTATTTTAACTAAACAACAGACATTGTCAGTCACGAGACCATTCGATTCGTCACTAGCGCTTTACTATAAAAGGTCGATCGTCACCATGCATCTATCTTGCACCGTTACGGAGATATGGCGCCTCAAAGATAATTGGGTCACGAGTTTGACCTTTTGGGGTCACGTGACGTCATCGGTCACGTAAAGAAAGATGAAAGAAGAGAAAGAGAAAGAGGAAGGGGGAAGTGGAGAGAAGGGAAATGGAAAGTGGAAGGGGAAATAGAAGGGAAAGGGGAAGGAGAAAAGGAAAGCAAGATAAAGGAAAGGGGAAAAGAAATGGAAAAGGGAAGGAAAAGGAAAAGGGGGAAGGGTAAGGGAGACTAGAAGGGAGGAAGAATGAAAAGGGGAAAGGATCGAAAAAGGAAAAAAAGAAGAGAAAAATAAAGGAAAGGGGAAGGGATAGGGGAAGGGTAGGTAAAGGAAAGGAGGAGTGGAAGGTAAAGAGAAGAGGAAACGGAAGGGAAAGAGAAAGGGAATGGAAAAGGGGGAAGAGGAAAGGGCAAGGGAAATGGGAAGGAAAAGGAAAAAGGGATGGAGAAGGGGAAGGAAAGGGGAAAGAAAAATGGGGAAAAGTTAAGGGGAAAGGACAAGGAGAAAGGAAAAGAGGAAGGGGAGGAAAAGGGGAAGGAGAAGAGGAAGGGAAAAGGAAAGGGAAGGTGGAAGGAAGATAGCTTAAGAAATCTTGGACGCACGGACGCACGGACACTCAGGTGATTTTTATACTTTGTTCAATGCTATGCATAGCATTGGACAGACAAAAAGAAGTGACAATAAAATCAAAGTATAAATCATATTTAGGGGGTAGGCTATAAAATGTGTAGCCTACATAACTGAAGACATAAAAGTCAATTATACCGTCAAAGTCGTAGGCTATATGTCTTTGTACGACAATTTACAGTGAAAAAGCGGACAGAAGTAAAAACTGTCACAACAGGTGATCGCTTAGATGCAAATTATTGTGGGCATCAGGCGTAGGTATATATGAGCTGTGCTAGCCTGGGACAGCGACTATGTTTATAGTACGGTGGCCTCTATAATTCATGTTGTGGTCCTTGTGGATACTAAATATAGGCTACTGATTAGTATAATAAGCTGCAGCTGCAGTATACGATTACTGCGAAATAGGTATATCAATATATCACACCTGAAACTGTCACACAGAAGTTTGTCAGTGATTACAAACGAACAAGGAATGATTATTTTTGTCATCGTCGTCATCTCGAAATGAACGGGTGCTCTCACTGTAGGCCTACTGAAGCTGGAGCACGGTAGCGGTACTTGGGCCAATAGCATCTGCTGGAAGGGTTAGTTGGCAACAACAAATAAAAGATTCGAGGTCTGCTTGCTTACTTATTTACTGGTGTTGACCCATCGATGATCGAGATAACTGATAACCAGCGTATCCAAACACCAGTCTTCTTTGCATGGCGCCATACTTTAGAACTTTAGATCAACTGGACGTTTACGGCAATATGGCTAAACATCGTAGCAAAAATGTCTGCTGACACCAAGTCACACATATATACTGAGGTCATTGACAGCCCTGTGTCCGACGTTGGAATTGCTGCATTTGTTATCGACAGCTTCAAGGCCGCATTTAAAGAAGAGGGTAACTGGTTCCGTGCTTCCAAAAAATGTTGATTTTTGCTTGAAAACAAACAACCTATAGGTAATACGCATCAAATGGCGATTTCCAACAAAAGGTCGATCTTGCAATGAAATACACTTTGAGAGCGAGCCGTAAATGCACCAGAATGCGTTCAGTACTCAAAGACCTGTTTCCTAAATGGTCTCATCGACAGACATGCGCCATTGGCTTGGAACAGAGTTTATAGGGCCTAATATTTACAGCGTCAAAGCGACGGCAATGGTGTCGATGGTTGTTGAAGGGCCTAATGCTGTTGTTGCCCGACGACACAACAGTCGCCGGTCGAAGTGGAGTACCTCAGGTATTGTCTTGTTGCCAGGACGCCTGCTTCGAATGCAAGACAGACAATCGACAGGAGCTGCGTGTTTGATGGAAGCAGCACGTGATGTCGTACCGTCGTACTACGGCCGGATATTGTATGCCTAATGCCCGTCCGTGTGCAAGTTAATGCAGCTGCGTGGCCGGCACGGCTGACCGGCGATAAAGTTTGGTGCAGTACAGCTAATATCGACCGTCATAAATTACAGCAGCGATGATCAATCAGGCTATTAGTCGCTGCGACCGAACTGTACCGGTCTGTCGGCAACAATGACGACCGACCGGCCACGTGTGTGCATTAGCGGACGCTGTTCGCGACGCCCTTGCGTGAACATGCGCGCTGTCCGCCCGCACGCCGTCACGTAGTCCGGCTCTACGACCTACGCTGATTTTTGTTCAGGACGAATTTACCGGTGCTTAGTATAGGTGCAAAATGACATATCATACGTATTAAGTTACAGCACTGTTGGAGTGGGTCAACGAGTACGCAGTACTAGCTTATACTCCTTCAGACAGTGCGTGCAATAATGTATTTAGACCACACTCGGATCGCACAGACTATGTCGTCATTTGCTTTGTGACGGACGACTGCAGCCGGAAGTTGTATGGTTTGAACAAAAGTATTGGGGTTCAAGGTCATGCAAGGTCACCGATGTTGATAAATCTAAATATCCCGTCACCAGTGCTTGTTATGATATGCAGCATGTTTATATCTATCTGCAACCGTTTTCATACTAGACGAGCCAATAGCGGCAAAATAACGTTTTTAGGGGGGTGCCCCTCTTTGACGCCTTCGTTCAAGAGGAACCCCCTTACCCAGGGGCACGAAATTTTGTCACAAAAAAACTAGAGTTCTTGGGGCAGCCCACAGTAGAGATTTCGTGATCTTAGCGTGCGCCGTTTTGATACAGATCAAGAGTGTGACGGACGGACGGAAAGACACGCTGACGATGGCTAAGACGCGCGAAGCATTACATGCTGTTGCTCGTAAAAATGACACTGAATTAGAACGCATACAACTATAGGCTTTGTACGAACATGACGTAAACTCATTCACTCTAGTGCCGATGACAAATTGACTTACTGGCGAACGTAATCTGTGAATTGCGATCTCGACCTATACGCAGTGCAGCTATCGGTAAGCCACACCACTAGATTACGAGCAGTATAATTGTCAATAAATTGACCAGCAGTGGCACTAGTCAGTTATGCATCCCAGAATTTACAGAATGCGTTCTCATTGCAGCGCTTGGTCGTTGTCGTTCCATTGATTGCTATGTTCATCTATTAAATGTTGTCTTTATTGCTCGTTTTATCTCCACATCTATCATTTTTATGTTGCTGTCTGCGATAATGTCAGGATTCTGACGAGTTCATCTTTCAGCAGGACTGCACTATGTGGCACTCAAGACATACATGCACGTGCTGGAGTGCTGGTTTTCTGACATGTCTCAAGCAATATCAGATAATGATAATGATAAAATTAAATAGGCCTACTCATTCCTGTTCTTAATTATACAATCTGAGTATTGTTTTACTGAAGTACGGTATTGAAAAAGGAACAAAATTAGGAACAAATTGTGCTTCTCACTGTAAGCTTACCTCACATGAGTGGCTGAACGAAGTAGGCCTACGTTTAACTTGAGGACGAGCAACTTACCATACTGTTCGTGTTTTAGCTAGTTTTTGCGAGGTACATTTTATTTTGCAGATATTTTGAGGTGGTAGTGTGATGCTGTGATGGCTGATTGCGATTTAAATAGCCTTGTGGCCCTTTTATTGATAAAATGATTGATAGATTGAATTTTACATATCTATAGCTGTGTCGTTAGTTAGAATCAGTCTGGCCGACGTTCTCAGTAGCTGAATGCATCTCCATGACAACCAGGAAGAGTCGGGGACACCGGCTGCCGGGTAGCCTTTGGCGCGGCGCCGGGTCGGGTCCAACACGATTGAGCGAAATAAGCCGACGACGTCGTGACTCGTGAGGTTGTCTGTTTGGCTGGTGCCCGCGGGGACAGCTTGTCGTGGTCGTCGTGCTGACACGATCCTTCGACATTTACGCGCCGTTCGTTCGTTCGTTCGTAATAACGTGCAGTGCAGCTCACTGCGTCATCTTCATGTCGTCGAGTCGTCGACTGCTGCTGTGTACGTACGACCGCTCGGACAAAATTGCCAGCGTTTAGACTCGCGAAGCCCCGGCCACCCACCTTGCATTGATCAATCAATCGTTGAATATCGTGGCCATCAACGCCCTGCCTGCCACGACGACGGCGGGATTTACCGAACGTCCGTCCGTCCGCCCGTCCGTCCGTCTGTCGTACGGCGCTTCCGGGCGTGGACGTTGGGCGTCAACCTGAATCGTGCAAACGAAATGACCGAGCTATGTTGCTGCGTTCGTCTGCTGAAAACGATTTCCAAACCGATGTCGCGACTAGAATTTAATACCGACAACAACCTGAAGCTGTTATGGCAGATTCGTTACTCGTAGTTCTGCAGGTAGTCGTGCATAATGATCATGATGTGAACGTTTAACAGAAACTGTTTGCTGACTGAGTTAACACCCAGTTTATGAGTCAACCTGTGGAATAATATGAAATATTTGAATTTGCCGTCGGTCGCATTCAGCACCCGAGAAACCACGTGAATGAATGCTAATCGCGAATGGAAGCAGCGCGTTGTAGTGCAAAGACTGAGAGAGAAAGAGAAAGAAAGAACTAGGAAGTATAATGAAAGGTATGAGAGATGCGCAACGATGATTGTCGTCATGTCTTTCACAGCGTGCTGCTGTCCAAGGTGAAATGAACAGTATTGTGTGGATGGAGAGAGCGCAGATGCTGTCTGTCAGTCAGTCAGTCTGTGCAGCAGGTGATGCAATCAATAACGACGAAGCTGCTATATACCTCGCCGTGCAGTGCAGCGTGCCCACGCTGGGAGCGCTCACCTTGCTAGCCGCCCAGTCTCACAGACAGACAGAATGACGCACGTGTCGTCACGTGGCTATTTCGACAGAAGCGCCGGGCGCAATTTGTTGTCACACAAAAATGATGTCAGCTGAAAGCTTGCAATTAAAAGCCGGCCATCATGCAGCAGCAGCAGAGACACGATGAAGAGGCATGATGACACTGTATAGCAGTATACCAGCATGTCGACATACTTACCGACGCGTTTTCACATTTACACAGCCAAGATGCCGCAGCCGCAGCCCATAGTGATGCGTTGTATCTAACTGTCGTTGAACTTCGTTTTAATTGTCACTCTGCTGCGCGATTCACAGTTGGTCTTGTGTGACATTTTTCGAATATACACTGTGTCTCAAAAAACATCCCCGACATTTTCGACTGTAACTTGAAAATCCCTTTCTTATCAAATTTTGATAATTTTTGGTAGGAATATTTTCGATACAACTTGCCATCAAATGACCATTTAGTTTCCCACCTCACCTAACGTTTGTTTCTGCACTACCTGGGGGAAACACAACGAGCGAAATATCACTTTTTTATCAAATGCGATATGATTGCTTAATTAACATAACGCGTAAAAACATTTTGTTTACATTTTTTGGCACTTTGGCCGACATTTCACCCAGTTGTCAATTTGTCAACTGCTTACAGTAAATTGCTTAAAGTGTTGGCCCCCCTATGCGAACACGAGCAAGAAGACGCTTTTTCCATTCATTGACAGCAGTATCGATAATGTTCTACTCAAGACTAATTCAGGCTGTACCAGTCGCTTCTTGACTTCGCAAACATTCCTAAACTTCATCTGGTAGACACACTGCTGCATGACAATCAAATCGTGTAACAGACCGGCTGTTGGGGCCCACAGATTGGGATAGATGAAATTTATTGACGTTTTGTCATTCATTTTAACACGTATTATGCTTGGTCTGCTTTCCCCAGGTAGGGGCCTAGTGCAAAAGCAGATGTTGGGTGAGGTGGAAACTAAAACACATATTAAATAGTTAGTTGTGTCAGAAATATTTCTGCCAAAAATTATTAAAATTTGCTAATCTTTGTCCAAGTTACGATCGATAATGTCGGAGATGTTTTTTTCAGGTTTTCTGTTTATTTCAACACATATTGCGTTTGATCTGCTTTCCTTAGGTAGTGCAGAAGCATACATTGGGTGAGGTGGGAAAGTAAACGGTAGTTTGATGGCAAGTTGTGTCAGGAATATTCGTACCAAAAATTATCAGAATTTGGTAATTGGTTTTCAAATTACAGTCGAAAATGTCGTGGATGTTTTTTGAGACACAGTGTACTAGGCGGAAGAAAAATGACTGAAGTCACCACTGCGTAATGGATAGTCGTGGTTCATTTGTGCGACCGCTTTGAATTCGGATTGTTTTGTTGAAAGACAAGATGACACAACGCGTGATACAACTCCCGATCCTGCTGCTGCCATATCAATACAGCATCTTAATTTGCCAGTCTTAATGATTATCACTGCCTGTTATCATCAGCAACATGTCTCAACAATTGAAACAGCAGCAGCAATAATAACAACAACAGTAATATGTTGAAGTTGTTAATAGAGGAGGTTTGATGTGTTTATTTTTCTCGCACACGCTGTAATCAGCGAACGCGTCTCAACGGGAAAAAGCTGTCAGTGAAATTTCAGCTTATACAGGGTGCGCCAAAAACACAACACGCACCCTGTACATTCGCGGCTTCGGGATACTTTCATGCCTATGTAGTATGCTGAAGGTGAAATACGCATCGTGGAGGTTTGATGGCGTGTTAAAAATAGGCAACCGGACGATCAGATAAGCCAAATCACACTTTATTGCCATTTCAGCCTTGCTGCAGACTTGATCGTTAATAATGAAACGTTTGCGCACAAATATTAGCATGTGATGAAGACCGATGGTTTGTTGTTAATTATTACCAGTACTGCTCCGGTCTGTCTGCCGTAAAAATTAAGTGGCGTCGTCTTGTTATCTACTATACAGCCCGTGGGTTAATATTTATGATTTCCGACGCCTGCTCATTCTTCTTCCGTTTTCTCAGTAAAATATTGAACTAATTAATCCAATTGGCCGACACTAGATGTATGTTGCAGTGTGTACAACGTCTGGCACTGATATGAATCAATACGCACGTAACTCAAACGTATTATAGATTTATAAAACAATTAACACTTACTTTCACACATTGTATGCCGTGTAAATGTCACATTTTGAATTGATATCGTTAGCTGCAGTGCTGATTTTATTTCAACTTTTTGTCTGCACGTAGAGTAGCATTCACATGGTACATTTATTTCTGTTTTGTTTAACGCGTGCGGACAGTCTAAGGAAACGATGAAAAGGAGCTGAAATTAAAACACGTCAAGTCCAGAAATAGCATCCATGATCAAGCTGCATGCGATACGCACATTAACCTAAGATCACAGATGCTGTCTGTCTGTAGGCGTATCATTTCAACAACTAGTTGTAATTGCAATTGAAGCATTACTCTTGTCTTTGATGTCTTGAAAAGGGGAGAGGGATAACATGCAAACGTCTTCAAACGTCCACTTATATGAGATGTTGTCGTGCGTGTTTTTCACCGTGTGCCAGTTGATTCTGGTGGACGTGTCGACATCACGCTAATTACATCAGTGAAGCAACAGCTGGACACCTGTAGACAGCGCCAACGCTGCCTTCAATGCGATGACGCTGTTGGTTTCTGTGAAAAAAGTCCTACATGACCCTAGTCAATATATAACACGTTTTTGAGACTTAATTAGTAATTATGAAAAGTTTCGATCTAATTCCAATTTTGATTATTCGCCACTTTTGTGTGAGCCCTCAACTTTTGTTTTTCGTCGATCAGTTACAAACTTTATTACGCAGGGTTATGAATGCAGCACAGAGATGAGCGTCGAACTACAAAACATTAAAAGATATATTTGCTGCATCCAGCAGTGATAGGCCCAAAGACAACGCCACTAGTTGGTACAGTGTAAAACGGCGGGCCAGTCTTTAAAGCATGTGTACAGAGAGGCCCAAGTAGTTAGCCCAAACTGTTGTTCATATCTTCATCCGGAAAAAATTGGCGGCTTACTTTTTGTCGTACCATGTGTATACATATTGTATTAATATATGTCTGCTAATTTATTAAATGGTGTTGTCAGTTTCGATGTGCTGGTAATAATTGGGATCGGTTTCTCTGATACTAAAACGGTTACGCATTGCATGAAACAAAATTGAACAAAGCTTTCTTTTATGGCTTATTTTTGGTACCCTGGTGATACTCTGATTTTATCCGTTACTATTACGGCTTTACACAGTGAACTTTTTCTTATCATTACTTATTAAATACAGTGCAAAAACACAAGTGTGCCTGTTGATGTGGGTTTGAATTTGTTGGTTTCATAGTACTTAATATATCGTGTGTAGTGAAAGCATTCCTGGCGCAAGCGAAAGAAGAGTTCAACAAGAAATGGGACGAAGCTGCTCAGGTTAATACTAATTGCGTATAATTACTATACAATTAACTAATTACTATACAATTACCCCGCCTCCTCCCCCAAATTTTGGGCTGTCAAAAATGGTCGAAAAAAATTTTTGTCCAAAAATTTTCGTCCTAAAATGCAAAATTAAAGCTGAAAACTCACTTTTTATAAACTTGAGGGGAAAATTGACATTATGAACTTCCATAATTTTCTCTGTCGGAAAATTGCACCTTTTGTCCCGCCTACTTTTTTAACCAACGACGCTGCTGGTTGTGATATAAAAGAGCTAAGAAGTAAAGGTGCGGTAGCCTGCATTATGCTGCAGCGTTGAGCCAAGATTCCATTACGCCGACTTTCACCGAAACTTCCCCGCGGGGAAAGTCGTGGACACCAATCACGAAATTCGCGGACACAAACCATCTCGACATGTCGATATGTTTGCGACAAAGTCTGTGACAAGTCCGCGACAAACCCGTTTGTGTCGCTCTAATGGAATTTAGCCCGTTACAATGCACGGGGAAAGTCGGCGAAAAAGTTCGCGACAAAGTCGCGGACTTGTCGCGGACACAAATCATAAAAGTCGGCGACATGATTTGTGTCGCGGACTTTCGTGATTTGTCGCAAAGTCGGTGTAATAGAATTTGGGCTTTATAGGGTGTTTACACGATCCAACAAACGTCCAGCATTGGCGCGTGTATTTTGAATACATTTGCTGGAAGTTTGTAAACACCCCATTACGTACACGAGTCGGGTGTCCAGCAACGCTTTACAATCTGCACGCAAGTGACGCAAGTGGAAGGCTGGCATTGCATGCAGCCAATCGGTGTGTGCTAATGATACCGCTTTTCTATGCCGCTATTAGGTGTATGCTAGCATAAGCGATATTTGTTCGCGTTGCAGAACACGGCTTGTCTGGACGACTTTGATCGTATCAAGACGCTCGGGACAGGATCATTCGGTCGCGTTATGTTGGTGCAACATAAACTTACCAAACATTACCACGCCATGAAGATTTTGGACAAACAGAAGGTGGCGACAGTTTTGTAAAGTGCATTTTTGATTATGTAAGGCCTACTTCTCTGTTTACTGCAGTCTGTGCTAAGTATTGAGACGTTTCGTGTTTTCCGTAGCAGTTTAAATCTTCGTGCTTTTTTCAGATTTGACTAGTTGCAATGGTTTCTTGTTAGTGGCCGATATCATATTTTCACTAGTCGAGATGTCTTTTTTGATTTCTCTGGCTGGTAATTGATTCGTATCCGTTATGTTCGGCCGGCCGGAAGAACATGTACTTGATATAAAGCCAGCCGACGTCCCATCCATAAGTTAACGAGCAGTAGCTGCCTCAGCAGTCAGCGCTGCAGCCGTGGGAAAACGGAAGCATGCCATCTCTGAGCTGAATGACGACAGTTGTTTACAACTTTTCTGCAGCTAATGATTCTGTTGCAGCCTGATTTCAACGTAGCGACGGAAGCAAAAACATTTTCGCGCACTGGACTGCTTTTGGCGTTCACACAAAAAGAATTTTAAAATGTTTATGCAATTTTTTCATTTGCAAAATTTTTAAGAGACGGGTTTGCTTTTGATGATGCGCAAGCAAACTCAACTCTTGATGAATTTTTGTAAGTAAAAAATAAGTTTGCATTAAAGTTTTGAGATCCATTTGTATGGCAGAATTTATAGTCAACACAACAGGCCAGTTTTGCCGTGAAATGTGACTGCTACAGTTTGATATAAATTTTTATTAGTGAAGTTCACAAATTCACAATATTTGTCTGTTTGCTGTTAGTACGTTAAGCAGTCTGTTCAGTTTTTGAAGTGAAGTGGTAGCACGCACAGCGTCTTGTACGCAATATGATCTGTATAGTTAAGTTGGATCTGGTTGTATCTGACCAGGTGGTGAAGTTGAAACAAGTTGAACACACACTGAATGAGAAGCGTATTCTGCAGTCCGTGAGCTTTCCGTTTTTAGTACGATTGGATTACAGCTTCAAGGTAATTCTAGGTTACATCTAACGTATTATCAAGTTAACTCGGGTATAAAAAGGTATAGGAATGAATGCTGTTTGCAAGAAGCAAGTCGAGGTTTGTGGCGTAGGCCTGTGTCACAAAACACAACTTGTTTTTTTAAAACACAATTTGCAGCAGTGTAAAGCAAAACATTATTTATTCAGCATAAAAAGCTATAACAGGCGCGCAGTAGCGCAGCCATGTGTTAATGGCGACCGGCTAAGTCAATGGAGAATGGCAAAATTCGACCCCGCGCAGATCCGAAACCCCTCAACCGATTGATACAAAATTTGAAACGGGTGATTACGTCCGCGAGACGACCCCTTGTGCAGAATTTCGTGCAAATCCGTCTGTTGGGGGCTTCGAGGCAAATGGGTGAAATATAACGAAAATTTTTCTAGTATGTATGTATATATATCTTTTTTTGTTGACCGACCAACATGTCAGACCGCCCGGCGGATTTTCACGCGCGATGGCTCGGACAACGCGGCCTCACACAAGGGTCAAACCTTTTACGGAACCGAAATTCGAAGTTAATATCTAATCCCTTAAAAATCCCCCCAAAGTCAAAAATTGGGCCCAAAAACGGACTTAAATTATTGGCCTAAACGCTTCTGTATAAAAATTTCGCCTATGAACTGCCCCTAATCGTCATCGTAGGCCCATAAAAGTTGTATAGTGAATAGACAATATGGCCTTGGGAATTCCAAATATGTGGTCGATTTTGACCCCCTGCCTACAGTTCACGTGACACGGAGCATGCGCAGTGAACTTTTGGCTTTTAACATGGGCAAATGCAACTTTGAGGCTTTATATCTCCGTGACCGATGACGTCACGTGACCCCAAAAGGTCAAACTCGTGATCCCAAAATCTTTGAAGCCCCGTATCTCCGTTTTGTGTCTTTATGGCCGTGGAAAGCAGATGGTTTATAATTGACCATCGACATAAAAACTTTGTTATTGTAATAAAACAGCAAATATAAATGTACAAGACATCAGTTTATACACTTGTTAATGGCGACATGCAATGACTTACACATCGAAAACAGTAAAAATCATAAAAAGGTGATATTATTCAACAGCACATTGACAGTTAGACGATGGGATGGTGAGTGATATCACTTTTTTTAATGATTTTCGCTGTTTTTGATGTGTCACTCATTGCATGTCGTTATTAACAAGTGTATAAACTGATGTTTTGTACATTTATAGCAGGGCAAGCACAATGAGTATCAGCGAAAGCTGGAACGTTAACAGGCACACCGCGCGATTCACTAGCTTCGTATCTGTGGTCCCGCAGTGTAAACTGGTATCTGGCTGATGGCTAAGTAAACGGAGGTTAGCGCCGCTTTATGGGCCTTATAGCTCGGGAAGGTCTTGACGCTTTTATACATGTAAAACGAATATTGTTATTATGTGGCATTTCAGGACAACTCCAACTTGTACATGGTGTTAGAATTCGTCAACGGTGGGGAACTGTTCTCACATCTCAGACGAATTGGACGATTTAGGTATATTTGAAACTTAAACTAAATCATATAATGAAGATACAATGTGGCAGTTATCAGAAGTTTTTTTACACGCGATTAATTGGATCAGGGTTGTTTCATAACATCTAGGGCCAGCGACAGTACGGATTTTAGTAGTAATTTTGTCATTATTATATGGATTCAGTTGTCTGGCATTAATGTGATAACGTGCATGCAATTGCAACAAGACTGCGTATGCAATATTCGCGTTAGGCCCAATTCACACCTACAACGCTGACGCGACGCTACTCGACAGTTGAGCGGCGTCAGCGTCACAGTTGTGAATTGGGCATTAGGTGCAAACAATAAAAACTCGTTGTCTGTCCAATGCAGTGAATAGCATTGGACAGAGTATTAAATCACCCGAGTGTCCGTCCGTGCGTGCGTGCGTCCGTCTAACATTGAGGCTTCATATCTCCATAACGGTGCAAGATAGAGACATGTCACAATGGACCATTTGTAGTAAAGCGCTGGTGAGGAATCAAATGGTCACGTGACTGACAGCGTTTATTGTTTAGTTATAATAATAGCGACGGCTGACAATAACATTGCTACTGCACAATTTAAAATTAAACATTTTGATTTTTTTCTATTAGTCTAAACAGCTCACTGATTATATTTATGCGGACATACACTGTAAACTGTAGAAATGCATTGGACAGATTCCATGCTCGTATGAACATTATCTTGTTTATAACCTAAGTACAGATTTCTTTTTATAGCTATGTAGTTGACTGTGTTTGTTGTGACTGAATGTCTAGTGAGTCACATTGCCAGTTCTACTCGTCTCAAATCGTCCTTCTATTCGAATATCTTCACCATCTCGACGTCATGTACCGAGATCTCAAACCCGAAAACCTGCTTATCGATTCCGAAGGCTACTTGAAGGTGAATTATCCTACCATCTTGCCAGTTGTAGTTTTTTTTGTTACGCGTGACAGCATGTAATGCTTCGCGCGTCTTAGCCATCGTCGAGGCGTCTGTCCGTCCGTCTGTCCGTTTGTCACACTCCGGTATTGTGTAAACACAACGCAAGCTAGGATCACGAAATTTTCACCGTGTACTGCCACGGAGACTTTAGTTTTAGGATCCGTAAAGCTTTCCCCGAAATTCGAAATTCGAAAGGGGTCACCCTGATCGAGGGTGCTAAATGAGAGAGGGTACAAAAATTGGCCATTTTGAGTCAATAAGTCGCCGAATCTCAGAAACGGTGCGAGATAAGAAGTCACATACGCCCTTTTGATTGACATCAAGATCAACGACCTTGAACGATCTTGAACTCCCCAAATAGAGGTTTTAGTGCTTTTTTTCGCGATTTTGGGCTGCAACACACATTTTAAAAGTAAATTGCGCCAAAAAGAAGAGATATACCAAGACAACCTGCATATGTAATCTTCAGCATTAAACGTAAATTTTAGCAGTTCAAGTCCCGACCCCCTAGGTTCAAGGAGACTTTCGCACGCAGGCGTCAAAGAGGGGGACCCCGTAAAAGTTCGTTATTTTACCGATGTTGGCTCGTCTAGCGCTTGCAGTTAGACATAGACTTGCTGTTTGCCGTAACAATAACAACTGACAAGCTTTTAATGATTCAACATTAATGACCTTGAACGACCTCAAACCCCCAAAATAGGGGTTTAGTGATTTTTTGCAGTTTTTGGCTGCAGCACACACTTCAGCAGTGAATTGCAACGAAATCTATGGAGATAGACCAGGACAACCTGCGAACAGGAATTGCTATAGGCTGTCGCGCGTCTCATGAGCTTTGCTCAAATTACTTGTTTTTTAAATTAACAAAATTTCTTTGCATCCCCTGCATCGATTTGAACGTTTTCGCAGTTGAGTTGCCGTTTTTTATGCTAAATGGTTTTCAATTTCATTTTTATTGTCTTTAGTTAGGCCTACATGTTTTGGCTATTCGCGGCAGACTAAGCTAACTGTCTCCATTTTACTGTCATTATGGGGCCGTCCTTCCTAGAAGGAGGCCCCATCATGTGTTGATCCTGTCCGTCTGTCTGTCCCGTGCCTCCACCTAGAGGGAAAACGAAAAGGCCTACGAATACCAAACTTGGTATGAAGGGTCCCTGTGACACCA
>Ga0209367_1006990_pt1 | contig 15579 bp, 11 predicted proteins | sample WorMetLIZISLAND2_FD_187412 | JGI IMG/M metagenome (GOLD analysis project Ga0209367, IMG submission 187412) | Marine gutless worms symbiont microbial communities from Max Planck institute for Marine Microbiology, Germany - Olavius geniculatus... ... | reverse complement strand
GCCTTTCTTCTACTTCCACGACGGCTGCTAGAACTAGCATGACTAGCTTGGCTTCCATCAGAGTCAGAATCATTAGCAGCTTCTGCATTGCTATTGTCAAGCTTTTTCTCAACCAACTTTAACTCGGCTAACTTCACTTCCTTTTGCTGATCCAGCTCCATTATTTTCAACCTCTCTGCTTGTTCCAATTTAGCATGTTCCAAGGCTATCTCTTCTCGCTTTCTTCTATCTATTCGCTCTGCTTCTGCTTCATTTTTCTGTTCCTCCCTCTGGATTCTTCTCTCTTCACGTTCAAAAGCGTCAGCAGACTTTTTCTCCTCTATCTTGACCTGAGCTGTAACCCACTCTCGCAATTCCAAGCCTGCATAGCCCATGTCTTTCCCAAGATTGGTGAGCCTTTCTAAAAGTTGAACGGACATGGTAGTGTCGCAAAGGTATTTTTTTGCGAATGACACAACCGAACGGTAAGTATGTCGACTTACAGGTGGGTAGGTTAACGTGTTGGCTAACGTAAAGTGTATTGCTCTTAGAGTACGCAACTGGTGGATTACCCTGATTATATAAATTGTATACTGGGGTAAGAACTACTATGTAATTTGCTATTACGTAACCGGTTTATGTGTAATGTGTAGGTCTCTATATCGGATCAAGGGTAAGCGACGATGGGAGAATACAAACAACCCCAACGGAAATCCCAATTGCTACTCTTGCTATAACGTTACAGCAAGGGCACGACCATGTGGCTTTGTCTAATGCACATCAAGTTCCGCAAGTTCACTACATACCCGCATATACCAACGGTTACACTTACGTTTATCAAGTATACAAAATCATATGCACCTCGTATAGCCCGAGGGTACTATACCGCAAAAGTATAGCCGATCATACACAGAATAAAATAGCAAGTTTAATATAAACTTCAAACTAGATAAATTTTATGGGCGCTGCTAAAAATTATATCCCGGACGAGCCCCCAAATGTCACGAAACCAGAAAATTAAAGTTGTTTCGCGGAGCGTAAGTAGTAGGCCGCAGCGCCTAACTAGTGAAGTGTTAGGTAATTAGACACAAAGTAGGTTAAACGTATTTTGTGCACATCAACAAAAAAACGGCAAACAAAGCATAACGCAAATGAATGACCAGAAATAGTCACGCCAAAAAATACAGTGCTATGTTTAAGTAATAAGGTGCATTCAAAACAATAAAACCCGGCGATGTAGTCCTGCAGAGATTTGGTGTCGACTCAGTTCACAATTTCACGCTTTCCAACAATCAGATTACAGTCAATCCTCTTGCGGCGTTTCACGGAACCAGAACAATACGGAACAGACTCATGCAACATTCAGGTTATACAGACAGCAGCAACTCAAAGCATTCGTTGACATTATTCACTATAGGTCAGCTCGAAAGCCGAGGATTGCGGCTTTCAATCTAATAACCACGGCTTGAGGTGTCGTACGAGTACTGATTTCAAGCAGCCGACATTTCCGAGACTGCAAAGCGCTGCTAGTCACAAAGTTTACGTAACACGTGCATAGTGGGTCCGGTAAACTCTATCCGTCTCGTAACTTTCAGTTTGTTGTTCAAATCTCGTCGCGTATCGTTTGTAAGTAACACCAACAAGTTGCTAACATATATTATGTACTCAGGTCAACTCAGCCTCCTACCCTCGGTGAGATGTGAAATAAGTAGTAGCTTGATACGGGTTACGAGGTAAAGACCTAGTGCGTCTGACTGAGGCGGTGGTATGTCTGTTAGCTGCAAATCGCGGGTACAGTAGGGGCCTACTGTTGTTCGCTGATACGGGCAATGGATGACCATATGGTGAGCTGCGATATTATTAGTCCATGCTAATCAGCTGCTACTTTCAATATGTAAGATCGTTTTTACCCGCGAAAGCAGCTACTGCATTCAGCGCGTCTTAGCCATCGCAATTCTGTCTGTCTGTCTGTCAGTCAAAAACGGTGCAAGCTAGGATCACCAAATCTTCACCGTCGGCTGCCTGGAAGACTTTAGTTTCAGGAACCGTAAAGCTTTTCCATAAATTCGAAGAGGGTCACCGGACCTAAATTTTTCACACGAGCACACTTAAAAAACTTCTAAAACATTTTTATTCACAGAATGTTATTGCTTTTATTAAACTTGTCAAGTCTGCTGTTCTATATGTAAGTGAACGTTAAGCCATAATCATGATCAACGATGATGATTAGCCTACTGGACTCACACGTCAGATCTATCTATCACTGCCACGGAACACTTGGGGATTTCCAGGTGTTTCCCCCGTACAACTCAGTGTGTAGGCTAATGAACAAAGTGCGGAGATGCATGCGGTGGCGTAACTTACCGGAGACATGAAAGAGTCCGTGTTGCAGTTCAATGAGCGCCGGCGTCCACTCGTCGTCGCCGACACAGCTCGTGATGATTCGTTGTGTGTGGAACGGAGCCCAACACACGAAGAACGTCACCGCCACCGCAACTATACATGACATTTATAAAAGGTTAAAAGGTTGAAGGTGGTGAAATAGCATTTTATGGGAAACCCACTTCAGAGCTACGGAGCGTCACCTGCCGTATGGGATCACACAGGGTTACCTGCTACCCGGCGAGGGGGCAAAAAACGGAAAACCCCCGCTTTTTCGAAACTGATAAACTTTGGTCCATATATTTTGACACTTTTGGAAAGCCATTGGGCTGTGCTACAAGCCGCCGAAAATTTGTGAGCCAAAGTTCAGAAACCGCGGAGATATGGCCAGGGGCGGGGCAAAAAACGGAAAAACCCCATTTTCTCGAAAGTGATAAATTTTGGTCCATATATTTAAACATTTTTGGAAAGATCTCGGGCAGTGCTACAAGACGCCGGAAATTTGTGGGCCAAAGTTCAATAACGGCGGAGATATAGCGACAAATGTCAAAAATGTCGAAGAAATGGGGTTAAGTTTGGAGATCGATTTCTCGGACCGGGGCCAAAATTTCGAAATCTTAACCCAAATGTCCGGTATGGGAGTCATTGTTGCTGATCCGGTGCATGAAAGGGAATGATTTACCCCATAGTCTCCAAGAAAATCGGTCTTTGGTTTGCCCCTTACAGAATGGGGAGATTTTTCGATCGTCCGCCCCAAGCCCCCAAATTATTTTAGAGGACTAAAATTTTGCCAGCACACGTCCCCCGCCGAGGCCCCTTAGGAAAAAATTTCAGCGCCTTAGCCCCCTTGACGGGGGAGATTTGAGGGCAAAAGAAAATTTTTCCCTCACGCCCCTTTGTCATATTCGCCCAAAATTTTGCCCATGGCTAGCCCTCGATGCCCCCTACACGTGGCTAAAATTTGGTGCACGTAGCGACGGTATATTTTCGGCTAGAGCAAAAAATGCTGTTTTTCGAATGCCCAAGTCTAATAATAAGCATTTCCTCAAGCACGGAGTTAGCTTGACACTCCTCTTACATTCCCGCCCGGAATCAAACGTGATTTTCTGCACACTCTGTAAATTGAGCGAGTCCGGACTTATACCTTAATGTTTCGCATTTTACTCTAAAGATTTTGATATATTACCCTTTTCTGTCGTTTCAGCCGTTTTCTTATTAAACGTGCAGAAAGTAGATCAGTTTTTAACCCAAAATGCAAAAGTTTGCCAAAAATTTAGCACCATTTCAACCGCGAATGTTTCGTGCACCCTGTTAACTGCGCAAGTACGGACTTGCGCCAAAATCTTCCCTATTCTATCGCTTAAATTTCCATATATCGCTCGTTTTTGTCGTTTCAACCGTTTTCTTAACTTGAGTGCGCAAAGTAAGTAATGTTTGGCCAAAAACGCAAAATTTTGCTACAATTTTGCAACATTTTAACCACATTTTTTGCACACTCCGTAGATTAAGCGAGTCCGAATTTGTACCAGAATGCTTTCCATTTTACCCTCAACAGTCAGCCATATAGAACGTTTTTGTGCTTCAGGCTGTTTTCTTACCAACGTGCGCAAAGTAGGTCGATTTTTGCAAAATTTCGTGCAAAAAATGATGCAAAAAGTTTCGGCGGTCAATTTCTGCACACCCTATCAACTGAGTAAGACGCGACTTGCACCATCGTGTTCCGCTTTTGACGCTGAGCATTCAGCTACATGAATCGAAATTTCAGCTTGAGCCGATTTTTTATATACGTGCTCAGAAGTGCCGAAACACATGATTTTGCAAGTTTTTGCAACGAGAACGACCTTCACGTTTTTTTGCGAAAATTTGAAAAATCGTATCTCCGCACTCATTTCGGCTAGCGAGTCGAGACCGGTACTGTTCGACACCCGTACACAACTCGTCTGTCCACGTCCGCCCGTTTTCCCGCTAAATTGACGGTGACACACCGACCGCTACGTGACGGCCGTGACATCGCGGTGCAGGAAAATGCGCGTCAGCCGTTAATTTTTTAGAAGTTGGTTCGTATTCTGGCAGGGTACGGTCGTCGAATGTCGCTCGAATCGACTCGCAAAAAAAGTAATTTTTTTCGATTTTCAAGTTTTTGCCAAAGTCGCTGTGTAACAGCTAGGCGACTGAAATTTGGCAGAAGTGTTCACAGCTGTTCATTCTAACATAATCTGTACTTAGACCCAGATTGCGCTATAAATAAAATTGCTAGGTGGCGCCAAAGTAGCCGCCGCAGAGCGTATTCGCCAAAAACAAAGTCCAAAAATTGTTTTTCAATTATTTCCAAAATGAAAGACAGTTAATGAACGCCATTTGAAACGTATTAAGTCCTACAATCCGTTATAAAATCAGGCCAATCGGTTGATAAATAAGCGAAATATCGATGTTCGCTGGCGTTCACGTTTATTTTTACCAATAACTGGCCGAAAAAGACGATTTTGGGGCTCTAGCGCCTAAACCGTACACCCTAGCAAAAAGTGTTCGGGACAGACATTAACGATCTTGGTCCAGGCTATTGTTTGGCAGTCATGCGGAAAATCTATATCTTCAATAGAGGTCGTTGGCGATCACGAAAAGTCAGAATTTGCAACGGAACATGCGCGAAAATCACACTTACGGGGGTCTAGCTCCCAAACGGTGGCCCCTAGCAAAAAATGTCCAATACAAATAATATGTGAAGACCAAGACCTTCTCTATAGTATGCCGGCAACAGAAAGGCGAAACAGTGTACAAGTGACTCGACAGAAAGCGCTGAAGCTCGAAAAAAGGCCCAAAAAAGATTTTTTTGAAAGAATTTTTTTGAACAATTGTCGAAAGACGTCAAAAATATTGGGTCAACTTTGGGGAACAATTTGTGAATAGTGGGCAAAAATTTAAAATTTCTACCTCTGCATACAAAATTAGGATTACTTCTTGACAACTGGGTAAACAAAACAAATTGATCCACGCCATACTTTCTGAAAACTAGCTAGGACCGAAATCGACCCCCCAAAATTAGGGAAATCACTTAACATTTGTTCCCTTGTCCCCCATTGAATCAAGGGAACTAAAATTTTGGCAGAATGCAACCTTTTCCGAGGCCCGTTGAAAAAAATTTTAGCTCCTAAGCTTCCTTAATGGGAAAAATACGGTAGGCCTAAGTCAAAGTAAAATTTCCCCTCATGCCCCCTCAAAATTTGTTCTATGTATTCGCTCAAAATTTTGCCGTTGGGCAGCCCTCGATGCCCCCTATAGAATGCCGAAATTTGGTGCACGTAGAGGCTATAGCTTTTCGGCTAGACAAAAAAGTGGGTTGAGCGAATGCCAAGTCATAGCCTCCAGAAATTCCTCAAGCACGGAGTAAGCTTGACACTCCTCTCACAGTGAGAAACAAAAAAATCTGTGGAACATTTATGAACAAATGTCGGCTCTCTGATTTAATGAAAACTTGGCGTGAAATATGCAGTCAGATAAATCGCATTTTAGGCGTAGTGTCTGTCTTAGCCTGGATGTTTCTGCACAAACATATAATGAAGTGATTCTGATGCTATCACGTCCAGTGTATTTAGACTGCCCGTCATGCAGTTGAATGTGCTCGGATTCGCCAACACCTGCTCTTTGTAGAATCACAGACACGTTCCGAGAATTATAAATATTCATAGGTCTAATGGGCCTACATTCTCGGCACGTACAGTACGTAATGCATTGTGGCAACGTGTGGTTTTTCTTGCGAACGCAGAACTTTTTGTATGCCATGTAACAATGAATGTGCTGCGAGGCAATTAATTACGACTGGTTGTTGCAATGCCAACTTTTATACCATAAACAACAACAAGAAGCCCAGCTGTCGCTAAGATAGCTGACCACAATGGTTGTCAGTGAACTTCAAGGTCATCTAAGGTCGATAATTTTTATTTCATTTGGAAGGGCGTATGTCACTTCCAATTAATGATTAATAGTAACTTATCGCCCTATCGCTCACCGTTTCCGAGATATGGCCATTTATAGCGTGAGCCATTTGATTGAATATTGCGGCCAAACTGCTGCAGATAAAAACATGATTACTATTGACAGCTTATAAAAAATTGCCAGCGCCCTATCCGATAATGCCATTACCGATCTCCTACGACTTACCATTTAACAACAATACCGCACGATTGAAATACCACAGTGTGTTATGACCTTTCAGTGTCATCCAAGGTCAATGAGTTTTACGTTATTTGAAAGTTAACATGCGTCTTCTTATGATCAATAGCAACTTAGGCCCTATCTCGCACCGTTTAGCCACAACACATTCGTGATAGACGACCGGACGCACAGACAGACGGGCAACAACCATGCCAATAGCTCGACTGTTACTTAAGCACGGTCGGCTAATAATATAAAGCAAAAAATGTAAATACGTAATATAGTGTTCTAAATATGTTTAATGTGTTGTGATTTTTATTTGCTTATAGCACACATATCCAGGCAATCATGAAATAAGCACGGTTTATCATGGTCTTGAGTTTATGCCTCGTTACACCTGCATAATGCACGCTAGCTGGTAGCGAAACCTACTTATGCCATCGCCACTGTATATACCTGATCATCTTCAGCTTACGTCCACAGTGACTGATTAATTAGATTTCGATGATTATTTTACACTCTTTATAGTTAGTTTCTAGCTGCGGTCGAAGAAATTTTATTTGGTCTACATCGCTAAGACTGGCAGAGTCGTTTCCTCCTAGTGGCTAGTAACCCATGTGAATGACCTTTACTGTTAATATTCCATTCTATTTCTATGAAGTATTTCCCATTCCCATTTCCGCCTATTCTCATGACGACACTATTTTCATTCCAATTTATTTCATTCAGCCTTCCAGGCGTAGGTAAATCGAGTACCGGCCTATCTGACTAGGGTTAAAGCGGGGCGCGTTCACCTGTGTCGGGTGGCAGGTAACACTGTGTGATCCCATACGGCAGGTGACACTCCGTAGCTCTGAAGTGGGCTTCCATTAAGAACTATATTTATTTATTTATTTTCACACAGAACACAATTATAACACAAGCACAAAGACTAAGAAAAAAGACTGAAACAAACTACTACGCCAACTTTTAAAAAACCGGTGATTTAGAAAAAAATCGATGACAAAACACCTTTATTCAATGTTGTAGTAATACACGTGTATAAGCAAAACAAGCCCGTATGTTGCAAGCGGATGCCATTATGTTGTCGCAGTACTCCAGTTCATGGCGGGGCGCGGAATAGTCTATTCGTTGCTAGCCAAAGGTCGTGAAGCACTGGAGTAAATTAACCCGTGCGTGCGTACATATTGTATAAGCCTATCGCTCGAGTCATTTATCATTTCTTACAGAACATAACTACGTACTAGAGCGGTTTGTCTAGAACTTCCTGAACAGCAACGTTGACCCGACATTAACCGGGGTTGACTGAAAATGCCACACATGAATTTGCACGGTTAATGGGGGCGCTGAAAATGACGGACATGAAAATGACGGACCATCAAAATGTCCACGCATGAAATTGACGAACATGAAATTGAAGGACAAGATATATAAAATATATATCGTTTGAAAATAGATTACATTACAATGCGGTGTGCAATTCTTTTTCTAAACAACGGCAGAACACAAGTCACAACATCAAAGTAAGTTGCATAATAATTATGCATATATAATATGTTGAAATGCATAAAATATTACGAAAACATCAACCTAAAATTAGCTGCGGGTGAGCAATGATAAACCAAACTCTACTAAATATAGGCCTATATATTCAGGCTCAGCCACTTAAAACATGTCTTGCATTTTCATGTCTGTCAATCTTGTGTCCCTCAAATTTAGTCAGGCTACTTCATGTTCTGCCAATTTGTCTAATTTTTTGCATTTTCATGTCCACTAATTTCATGCCTCGACACTTGGTCCATCAGGTTCACGCTCGTCAATTTCATATCCACACATTTGGTCCGTCTACTTCACGTCCGTTAATTTCATGCCTGGACACGTGGTCCGTCAGTCTCATATCCGTCAATATCATGCGTGGACATTTTGATGGTCCGTCATTTTCATGTCCGCCATTTTCAGCCCCCCCCCATTAACCGTGCAACATGAAAACCCAGAGTGACGCAGTCTAACTTCACAACCAGCCCAATGAAGTAATGATAATTGAGAGACGGCCACATACGATCGTAGCATTCAGTAACACTGTCATTCCTAGAGGTAAAATTGGTTAGATCGTTGCCATGAAATGCGCGGGCAGTCGCATTAAAACGAATCAGTGAGTTCAAAGATGTCGTTTAAAAACAGTGTAGTGATGATCGGTTTATAATGTTGCAGCGATTTAAATTCACCGAGAAGCAAAAGAAAAAGTATGACATCTATGCTCAATTATTTTGTTGCTATTCTGTCGGCGCCGGATATTTGACCGGTCACCGCATTGAACAGCTTTAGCCAGTATGTACAAGCACGAATAGTGCACATAGGTACCGGTTAAAACCGTGTCTCTTCGAGTGCTCTCGCACCATTGCAGGAACTATGGCAGCCGAGCGACTGACGACCTCAACAGTAGCAAATACTCTAGTATTTGTACGGATCCGCCAGTCAGCCAACTAGCACCTTAAGCTTAGCAAGCAGCCTGGCTATAACGGTGCAGTCTGCAAGTCGTTTTGCTTGCCTGCAGGACTCCCGAATTTACCACCTATATTGTACGCTATTTTTGGCGTTTATTTTTGTCAGTTAAATATTTTTAAAACGCTAACCCTAAACCAAACCTAAACTCTTATCTTAATCTTAAACCTTAATCCTAAGTCCTACTACACCGCAATATTCACGCTAATTCTAGTCAGTAGCGCATATAACTTACCGTATTTAGTGTCATTCGCTAGGAGACGACTGCGATTTTTTTGTTTTGACCGGTCAGATAGTCTGCAAACTATCTGACCGGCTGACAGAATACTTGGTGACTATTTCACCGGCAGCCGCCGGCTGCGAATGAGTCAAATAGTTACCACGTATTGTGTCGAGGGTTTTGCGAATTAATGGTCTTGTAACAATTGCACGATTTGGTGAAACTAACAGCACTGTCGCAACAGTTCGAAAAATCTTGGAGTGTCAAACCACTTCTCAACACCCGTTTGGTTGCAGCCAACGCGCACGTTTCTTTACGTTAGTTCTCACTCGGTCGTACATTACACGACGACAAAAAATAAATGCACGACTACGCACCCCATGTGAGTTTGTACATGAATAATCTATATGCGAAAAATACCATAGGCTGCGAACGCAGCGAAGGGCCCAGGGATGCGCATAACACCTTGTAAGTTATTGAGTCTTACACCTTACGCTAACGAACGCTGGTTGACAAACCTAACACTTTGAGGACAGCTTGCCGGCCGGAGATGTAGACAGAAGGCTGGGCCGAAGAACAGCGTTGCCTGGCGGAGCAGCCGATATGACTTATTACCCGCCGATGTGGCCCACGACCGCTCATCGGTGTCATCTCTATGCCAGTTCTTCTGGCGGGGTTGTCGCGACCGCTGCCGGCGGACGTCAAAAACGATGACGCCAGCTCGACCCGCGCTCGCCGTCTCAGAGTCAGTCCGATCGCCGCGTAGAGTCCGACGATTATCAGCATCGGTACGACGAACAGTGCGAACGTGTACGCCAGAAACACCGCGTTCATCATTGCCAACTCAGCCTCCTACCCTGAGCGGGAAACACGGCGTTCATCGTGGCCATGCGGTCGGGTGGAATGTTGCAGACGTAAGAGTCGACAAGCGGCGTGCCATCTCGCGGGTCGTCGACGTAGTAGAACGCGCGAGTGTTCACCGGGAACGGAACGGACGCGCCGCACGCAGCCAACCAGATGAGGACGATCACTCGAATCGCTCGTTCCAGATTGTAGTTGCTCTGAGCACGCAGCGGGTGGCAGATGGCCAGATAGCGCTCGACTGTAAACGCCGATATCGTTAGCACGCTGGCTGTTGTAGTCATCTCGGTGAGAAACGTCTTGAAGAGGCAGTAAGGCTGACCGAAGCGCCACGGGTATGCTTCCCAGATGGCGTACAACTCCGGCGGTAATCCTAACACATAAGCAGCATGAAAGTTAAAGATATAGTGCTATATTTGACACGAGCGCTTAGTCGGAGGGAGAGACAAAAGGGCAAGACCCACAGTGCGGCCTATTAGGACGGTCGCATAAAAACTGATTAACTGATGCATCAGACTGTATACAAAGCCGGCCTAGCACCGTCACTTCAGGCCTGGTTTTACACGTCTTTACGAAGCCCGAATGTTCACGGCTGAAAAGTCCTAAAATTTGCTTATTTAGAGTAAATGTCGGAGAACAATATCAAATTCTCGTTCACAAATAAACGCAAATTAATTTATGATTTTCCAATTTTTGAAATGCAAAAGCTGCCAGACGTGCAATACAGCTACCGTGCATTGCAGTGGTTGTAAAACAAATCCAAATTAATTTGGGAAAAAGGAGGAATCGCTGTCGTTGGTCCACGCAACCTATTTCTATTTGCCAAACGGCAGTCTCCAGTTTGTAATTGCATGTTTTGTTTTAAATTCCCAAATTTGTCTTTTCTCTTTTTGTGTACATGCTAAAATGGCATCCAAATCCGTCCATTAGTTTAAGCAGGATAAACGAGTGCGACAGACGAGTGACGACGGATGACAGAGCGACCACGCTACGGAGAAATGTGTAGCAATATGCGGAATCGTTTGCGCTGCAGAAAGCGATTCCGCCAGGGAAAAAATTACATTGCGGTTGCGCGGCGCTTGTGCGACTCGCATTAACAGTTTGTCGTCGCCACATTCTACGCGCATTGGTCATTATAGATGCATTGATGAAAATGATTAGATATTTGTCTAATAAGCTACCGTGTCAAGCGTTTCAGCAGGCGCATAGATGTGATGTAACCACCAGTCACTAACTGTTATCACAAAGCTAAATTTTTCCATTTTAAGTCTTTTCATCTCTCTGTCATTGTCAAATACATATAAAAAATACAACTGTAGTTTTTCTGTCATTTTTAGCCGACCGCATACTTACGCAACGGTCGAACTTATGGTACGAGTTGTCGTCTGTTTGTTTGTCCGTCGTCAGTCTGTCGTCGTCTGTAACAGATGTATTGTGGCTAAGCATTATGTCGTCGAGGAAATATTTTTACACAAATAATTAGCCCTGTGCCATAAACTTAGGCATGCAAAATTTTAGCGATCTGTTGCCAGGAAAACATTTTCGAATTCGCAGTTAAATGAAGAGGGTAGAATAAATGTGCGTTCGTTTTTCAACGAAAAACTGGTTATATCTCGAAAACGGTGAGAGATACGGCCAAGGTTACTATTAATTTCTAATGAAAATGGTATACGCTTTGTCAGTTACAATGAAAGTCATTGACCTTGGATGACCTTGAATGTCACTGACAACCAGTACTGTCCGCTATTCTTGCGACAGCTGGGTTTCTTGTATATTTCCTGTAACAAGTCCGTGTATCGGCGTAACATACTCAGTTTGCATGTATGGTAGTTGAACCTAATGGAGACATTTAACGTTAATTTTCTAATTAGGAATCCCGCAGTCTAACATGTTTTGCCTGAAAATGAAACTACCAATCAGCATGCAGCACAGTCAGACCAGTTAACATCAAACGGACGATACGGTTAGTTATTCAGTTGGACTGCAATTTGTAATCAGACACGTAAAAAGACAAACGAGCTATAAGTGAGTGAGTGAGTAGGCCGAACAGTATATAGGTGATTTCGGGGACTGCCTTTCCAGACAGAATGCACACAAACACATAATAGTGAAACGAGCTATAAGACTTATATCCCGTTTACACGATCAAGCTTGCTCGACGAGCTAGCTATATGTTAGCTGGACGAGCCAGCTCGATGTTTGCTCGATCGTGTAAACGGGGTATTACAGAGACTAAACATGAAGGCAGCGGAAACACGGGATATCGTAAAAAAGCATGAGGCCTTTATCTGAAACAGCATACTCGATCATACAGTTTTTGATCTACATAATATACCGTAGAGCATGGAGTACAATAGGACTATGTTACAGCTGCCGCACTCATGACGTCATGGGTTTTATAAGCATGCGTGGCAAAAAGTTGCAGTTTTCCGACAGACACTGGAAATTTTAACATTGTCCATAAATTGTCCCAAAATTGTGGGTTTTAGCCTTTAATTTGGCATTTTTAAACAAAAATTTTCCGACATTAGTAAGATTTTCTAACAATTTTCGGACAGGCCCGAAATTTAGCAAAGGGGAGGCAATTGTTTCCTTCTTCCTAGCGTACATCACAAACTCGGTATTGATCGAATGGGTCCCTAAAGGTGATTAACAGTTGTTCGCTCGTGATGACTGAATGCATAAAGTATTTACAGTCAACTGCCTGAGACGTGGTAGCCAGGCTAACTTAAGCCTGCACCTGAACACGTCAGGTGCTTGTCGTGTAAAAATTACCGCATTCGCTCGTTTGTTGGTCTAGCCGCCTGTAGCTTAGCGGACTACGCCGTCAGCGACGAGCAAAGCAGCCAAGCAATGGCGCAGCCAGGACAATACACGAAGCAATTTCCACATCTGGACTTCTAAAGCTGAACAGTTTTACAAATAATTGAGTAAAAATGCCAGTTTTCAAAGGAAAAAGGAAAATGTCCGCTTTTGGCTTAGCATAGAAATGTCCGTATGTTATCATATTCCGGCTAAACTGCCGGCAGAACCGGTCTCGAGCACAACAGTTTTTAACTGACATCGTTATTCGGACGCTCAGAGAAGACAGATAGATATACACTCTCGCTCGGCTCACCCTATTTCAATCAATCAATCAATCAATCAATCCAAAAACATTTGTATAGGGCCAGTAATCGATAAACGAAAGTGAGGCGCTGGCGTGTGGGTGACTAGACATGATAAGCAGAGGCAAAAAGATGAGATTTAAGACGAGATTCAAAAGTAGCAAGACTGTCAGATGAACGTGCGTGAAGGGAAAACATTCCAGTTTTTAGGCGAAAATACACAGAAAGCTTGGAAGGCTAAAGAAGATCTAGGACAAGAAGGAACAGCAAGAAGATCGCAACGGTCTAGGCGGTATATACCGTTGTATACGCGTTAAAGCAGCTAGGTAATTTCACCTCCATGACAGCGTCAACACATCCTTCTCCGCATCCCTGTTTGCTCGTGACGTTTTCTTTCCGGATTTTTTTTATCTTGCTTCGCCAGTGAAAAAAAACGGAAAGAGACGTCGTTCGCTATACACTACGAGCAGGCCTACTTGGCTGCTTTACATTTCCGCCGAGTGGTGTCGACCTAACTCCCCTGGTGCTCTCTGCTATATACACGGTGTTTCATAAAAAGGACCCCTTTTTTGTTTTTTTTTCATAATTTACTCAAATGATGGTCAGTTTACACAAATATGTGTATCAGTTGTAGCTAAAGAAATACTAATTCAAAATATTGCAACAAAATATAGCAGTTAATTAAATATTTTTTGCTACTCCTGACGTAATGGTGACGTCATAGTGTGTCACGCGTACAAACTTCATAGTCTCAACCGGTGCTGTCAGTTGCTACACCCTCCTTCGATGGTAAACTTAATCTGGTTCGCTCATGAAAAATGTTTATTGTGTCAGCACTAAGCAACATGGGGACATGAAATCAGGCGTCTTGCGATCCAAAAATGCAACCATTTTGCAAGCTCGGTGTGCTAGTGCACTGTATTGCTCGAACGCGCAAAAGTCCAACTATCCCCACAGATACGTAAATGCCATCGCTTTGCATGCTTTTGTAACTATAACTGTAAAACTTCAACAATTTTTCATGAATGAACCAGATTTTTCACCATTGAAGCAGGGTAGCAACTGACAGCATCAGTTGAGACTATACAGTTTGTACTCGTGACACATTATGACGTCAGCATTACGTCAGGACTAGCAAAAAATATTTAATCAACTGCCATATTTTGTTTGCAATATTTTGAATCAGTATTTTTCGGCTACAATTGTTACAAATTTTGTGTAAATTGATCATCAATTGAGTGAATTGTGAAAAAAAACAAAAGGGGTCTTTTTATGAAACGCCGTGTATAAAAGCTTATTTAATTCCGTCTCCGAATGCAGCGTTCACAAATGATGACGCAACTATTTACGTAAATAATAAGCGCTTTAGGTTATCTGGGGCAAACTGTCACAGGAACCGATCGACAAGGCTGCAAAAGATTTTTCAAATAAGGCGACTGGAGCCTTGTGTTGTAGCTTGGAGCTGGCAGTAAACACTTAGAGCATTCGCAGTGACAATGAAATTCTGGCATCTGATCAATATTTAACTGTGTTGTTTCAACGACGTTATTAAACTGGTAAAACATTTTTGAATGCCAAAAAAATCTGTAGGCGGTTATGTTAAAAAGTTTGTAACTTTGTCGTTTTTCAACAGAATCACATTTTACATGGCAGTTAGATGTACAGGGTGCGGCAAAAAAGTAGCCCCCTAAAGTTTTTTTGCTGTTTTTTCAGCAACCGTTTAGCATTTTAATCTGAAAATTTACAGATTTATTTACAAAATTCTTCTACAGCTAAATGCCAAATAAAATTTGATTCCATTGAAAAATGACGAAGTTATACATTTTTTAACATGACCGTTTACCGATTTTTCAGCGTGAAAAAATGTTAAAGCTACAACACCAGTTCAATAACATCGTTGAAACAAGTCAAACAACACAGTTAACTAATGATCAAATGCCAAAATTCCATTGTCACTGTGAATGTTCGAAGTGTCCCCCGACAGCTCCAAGCTTCAACACAAGGCTTCAGTGGCTTAATTTGAGAAGTCTTTCACAGTCTTGTCGATCGGTCCTTGTGGTAGATTGCTCCAAATAACCTGAAGCGATTCCTTGAGTTCCGCGATTGTTTTTGGTTTTTTGGCGGCAAGCTCCAACATTGCGTACCACACGTGATAGTCCACCGAGTTTGCATTCGGCGAATTTAGAGGCCATTGGTCTTTTCTAGTGAAATCTGGACAGTTGGCCCGCAGTCAGTTTCCTGCGCTGCGCGCTGTGTGTGCTGGTGCGCTGTCCTGCTAGAAGATGAATCCGGTGGGCAGCCGGCGACTGCTTGAAAAGAACGACAATTGAGTGATAATTTATAAACAAAATAAATTACTGTTTGTCAAAGCGTCAC
>Ga0209367_1006988_pt1 | contig 15581 bp, 9 predicted proteins | sample WorMetLIZISLAND2_FD_187412 | JGI IMG/M metagenome (GOLD analysis project Ga0209367, IMG submission 187412) | Marine gutless worms symbiont microbial communities from Max Planck institute for Marine Microbiology, Germany - Olavius geniculatus... ... | reverse complement strand
TTTCAACTGCCTACAGTAAAATTGCTTGAAGTGTTGGCCCACTATGCGAACACAGGCAAGGAGACGCTTTCTCTATTCACTTGACAGCAGTATCGATAATGTTCTGCTCCAGACCAATACAGGCTCTACCAGTCACTTCTGACTTTACAAACATTCCTAAACTTTATCTGGTGGACACACTGCTGCAAGACAGTCAAACCTTGTAATAGACCTGATGTTGAGGCCCACAAATTTGGACAGATGGAACTTATTGACGTTTTCCTATTCATTTTAACACATATCATGCCTGGTCTGCTTTCTCCAGGTAGTGCAAAAGCAGACGTTGGGTGAGGTGAAAACTAAAGCACTTATTTAATAGCTAGTTGTGTTAGAAATATTTCTGCCAAATATTATTAAAATCTGCTTATCTTTATTTAAGGTACGATCGATAATGTTGGGGATGTTTTTTCAGCTTCTCTGTTTCTTTTAACACATATTTTGCTTGATCTGCTTTCTGGTTTATCTGGTTGTGCAGAAGCATACATTGGGTGAGGTGGAAAACTGAATAACCGTTTGATGGCAAGTTGTGTCAGGAATATTTGTACCAAAAATTATCAAAATCTGGTGATAGATTTTCAAGTTACAGTCAAAAATGTCGGGGATGTTTTTTTTGGGACACAGTGTATATGAACATGATACAGCAACCTTAGAAACAGATAGACACAGACAAATGAACGGACGGGCAAAGTACGGTTGCAATATTTCACGGGGGTGCCGCGTTCTAAATATATGACGCAAGAAAATTTATTTCATAAGTTGCGTTCTGGCAGGCGGTTTCTTTTATGGCTAGTTGTAATTAGTATAAAATCCGTTATCAACTTCTCGCAGTTAATAATGACGTTATAGGATTTGCGCGACGACGGGAAGGGGAGATTTGTACTCTGTTCGTTCGACCCAATCATCCGCTCACAGCGACTTCATAAAGGTCCAATTAGTCTGGTGCTTTATGCCGTCTGCGCTCGTCCTAGTAAGACTGATCGTCAAGCCGGCGTCCGGCATCGATTTTTCTTGCGTCTGGCGCGCCGTCGTCAGCCTAGGTCCGGCTAAGCGGAAATTTAATTTCAACGGACGGTGACCATCAGGCGCCCGCCACATTAGCGGCCAAGGAACGTCCACCGAGGGCGGGCCAGCCGTAGGTCCTTCTGCGTGAGATCGTAGCATCAGGCACGACCTGTGCCCTCGGTCAGTTAGCGCTTCATACAGATGCCTTCATGGCATGACGCGGTTGACGCTCGCAACGTCAACGAGTTACTTATACTCCACGCTAAGCCGGGTTAGTAGGCCTACTGCGACCGTTTGACTATTCAACCACCCGCTCAGACTAACTCAGCCTGGCCATCCTCTGCGGATTAGTGCAGTACACTTCCCCTCGACAGTTTATGTACAAATAACGTGCGATTCCAACAGTTGTACATTAAGACAAGGACTGACGTATTAAAATGGCGAACTGCCATGTTATACTAATACTCAAACCATGAGATATACACTGTGTTTCGTAAAAAACCGGACCCTGAAACTTCTTGTTATAACTTCAAAAAACGGCTTTAATATCGAAAAAACGTTGGTACAAGCAATCTACACGTACGACTAAAATTATAGTAAATGTTCAAAATGTTGTCCTTTTGCCTTGACGCAGGCTTTGAGTCGTTTCCTCCATTGGTCAATGGCCTCGTCCAGAATCGTCTGTTCCAAGTCAGCCCAGACCTGATGTCGTCTGCTCTTGTTGCCATGGAAACCGTGCAGCTGGTACTCGGCCCATACCAAACTTTTCAAGCACAATGAATCCGCAACTGAATGGCAGTGCACTGTGTGAAAAATCATTTTAGGCAAACTTACTTTGATAAATGTTTGCCGAACTGCCTTAGGGGTCCGGTTTTTTGTGAAACACAGTCTAGAACTGAAGTTGGGCTTAGCATTAATTGGTGTGGGTTACTGAGATAACAATAAGTAGAAATATAATGAAAGTTACTGTCGGGTAATAACTAACGAGTACACTCAAATACATGTTGAAATAGAACTGAAAGTCAATGGATTTATCAACTGAACTCAACTGTCTTTTTCTCGGTATTTTCCGACTTAAGTATAATATACAGAAACAAACATAGTCGATCACAACTTATTGACCATATGATAAATACCGATCAGTAGCTTCGCGGTCGAGCGGTTTACCGGAAGTGAAGATCTGGTACTCGACTCCGTACAACGGTTTCAACCGGAAGTAGTTACCCGGCGCGTCGAGCGAACAGTTGACGCGTCCGTTGTCACCGCTATCCCGGTCCTCGACCAATACATGGGCAACGAATGTTTCCGGTCGTGCGTCTTCCGGGACAGTGGCGACGTCCGTGTCGAAAGCGAGCAAGGTGTTGATAACTATTCTAGGGGCGTTGTCGTTGACGTCAGTGACGCGCACTATCACGGCAGCGTCAGCTGAGACAGCTTCCGGTCCTGAGTCGCGTGCACTGACCAGTAGCCGGTAGACGGACCAAAACTCGTAGTCCACTTGTCCGGTTACGTAGACGTCTCCGGTAATGTTATTGACCGCAAACGTCCGGCCGTAGTTCTGCGCGGTCGCAGCACTAAGGTAGTACGTCAGCACGGCGTTTGGTCCTGCGTCACGATCCACCGCCTTGACGCGGGCGACGGTCGTCCTCAGGGCACAGTTCTCGGCCACTGTAGCCTCGTAGACGGCCCGGTCGAACACGGGTACGTTGTCGTTGGCATCCAGGACCCGGATGACGACGTCGATTGACCCAGATCTTGGAGGATCTCCGCCGTCAACAGCCACCACGCGCAGCCGGTACTCCTCGCGCGCCTCGCGGTCCAACTGTTTCACGAGCACCAGCTTCAGTTCCGTCGAGCCGTCGAGTTTCCGCGTGGCACGCAGCTCGAAGTCGTCCTTGCCGTCGCCTGACGCTGACCCCGTGCCGCCGTCGACGTAATCCAGACGGTAGCGCTGCACGCCGTTCACGCCAGTGTCCGCGTCCAACGGCGCCGGAAGAACCACCGCCTCGCCTGGCAGTGCCGACTCACCGAGGTCATGTGACAGGAAGTCGACGTCGAACTGAGGTGAATTGTCGTTGATATCTACAATGTCGACGGCGACGGTGACGACGCGGAAGTGTGTCATCGGCTGGACGACGATGTCTAGCCGGACCTGACATGTGTCTGCACCGGACCCGGCGGTACACAGAGTGTCACGGTCAAGTCGAGTTATCGTCCGTACAACGCCTGACCGCTCGTCAATCGCCATCAGACCGCTTGGCGTCTCACTCAAAAACCGGAAACGCAGTCGATGCAGCACCTGAACAGCAAACATCGCCACTAAGTCGTACTCATTTACAGCTGTTACATTCTTGCACTATTGCGTACCAGTAGTCAAATTTTTTTCCCATTTTTACTCTCTTAGTCTTTTCTCTTTTGTTTTATCTCCTCATTTTTCATCTCTTTTTTCTGTCACCTCTTCTTTTATCTTCTTTACATTCTGCTGGGGAAATGTAGGGAGCGCTTTCCGATTGGTTGTGCACACGATGGTTACATGTAAAAACATTGCGCAAAAATGTTTCATCGAAATAAACCAATGGCATTAAAATTACGGAGGTAAATAACAAAATATTTTTAGTAGGACAGGGCAGCGGTATTTTGATTCGTTCACTTTTTGGCCAAAATTTGCCCGTGCGTCAAACCAACCGAACAACCGCATAACTCACTACATCAGGCGAGGCATGCGCATTGCATTCTTCCACCGTGGTGTGCGTGCTGTAACCAAGAAGTAGCCTAAACTAGATTATGCTTAAAAGCGGAGTTCGATGACCAGGAAAATCAGCCAGAAATGTCACAGGTTGGTAAAAAATTCGTAAGAAAAACGCTAAGAATTGGTCGTAAATTGGTAAGAAGGCGGACAATACCCGGACGAAGACGGAGTAGCTGTCATTTAACCAGACACAATAGCGTCGCTTGCGCTAATGACTTAAAATAAAGACAGTCACCGGGTACTCGAGAAATTTGGCATTAATTATGGACATGAAGAGACGGCTAATGCATGGTCGCAGGCACTAATAGCAGCTGCAGTATTAGCATCGCCGTTGGACGAGCCATGATGAATAGGATTTTGTCCTCCTTGCTGCTGCACTTGAAACGAAGATATTAAACAAAAATTTGGTTTGAAAGAAATGACAAAATTCGGTACAGCCCTAAATTCTAGGTTTTAATGTGTAATTCTTTTCATTGATCAATTTGTTTTTTCTAGTTTATTCATTTTAGAACACTTTCAGTAATTTTGTTTAATGATAGTCTTCATTCAACACATTGTGGTAGGTAGAAAAAACAAAAATACGCTGATCAAATGCGTAGTATTTTACTAAACGTTTTAACCAAATTATTTGTAAAACAATTTGGCGTCAAAATGTAACCGTAATTATTTGCATATAAAGACTTTAGTGTAAATGTTATCGTTATGGTGTTTTGGTGGTTGACTTGCGATCAAAACGTCATGAGTTCAGATCCCTGTCGGGTCGCTATGAAAGTGGTTACCTATTGGATAAATGACTATTTGCAGACAGGTAAAACTATTTCGGTATAATAACTAACACGAAGGTCAACTCAACCTTTAACTTCAACGGGGTAGGTGAATCGAGTACCAGCCTGCCTAGCTGGAGTTAAAGCGAAACGCCATCACCTTCGAACTCATATGGCAGACGACGCTCTGTAGCACTCCAGTGATTCACCATTAGAAGCTACAGACAATCTTTATTTTTAAAATTTTCCTGTAAATGCCATTATTGCATATGAAAACAGTCACCAGAAAAGCTATACGTTAACCGATTGTAGCCTACGACAGCAGCCAGATATATTGTTAACATTTCACAGCTTGGATTTGTCACGCTCGATCGCTACTCCATAATGTGGCTACGAGCCGTCACCGGTAATCGGTTTATCGCCGTGATACGTGCGCCTCGTTTCTTGGCTAGCTGGAGTCAAGCAAGCTACAGCGACAAGACAGAATGATTTAGTAGATGCGCGATCGTCGCGTGGCATCGAACGCTTATTTCACGATCGCGTCCGTCCAACTATTTCGTATTCGTGCGCATCAATCAGCTAGCACGGACGGCCAGTGTCTCGCCATAGTGGGCACGATTGTATGACATCTTGGGTGATCTCTGCGTGCGCACACCTTGGGTGGTTCTTTTGCTGGCGGGTTTTTCTTAGTAATGGTTGACATTAATCGAAAACAAATATCATCTGACGAGAATACTCAAAACTCAAGAGACCAGCGGTCAAATTGCTACAGTCCAAACCGATTTCACAACAGCAAAAGTTTTTTTTTTTAAGAATTTGACTTAACTGCTCATAAGTAACTAACATCAGCAACATGGGTATTAAAAGCGTCCGAGCTACTCTACGCCTACTAACGCCGTCGGCGCTCCATCATAACTGTCTCACCACCCAAGATGTCTTGGGTCTTTCGTAGTAAAAGTAGACTAGACATTAATCGAAACCGAATATTAGCTGACGAGAAAAAAACTCGAACTTCAAATTTCTGCAGCCAAAACCATTTTCACAAAAAAAGTTTCTAAAATTTGAGTTAACGGGTTATAAGTAATGACCAGCACCAAGATAGGTATAAAAGTGTCCATGCTAATCTTTGTCGACTGACGCCGTCGGCGCCCCTCCAAGGTCTCACCACCCAAGATGTCTTCTCCCAAGGAACAATAGAAACCACTCAAGCGGTCCGACTAGCGGCGGACACGCAACTCGGCGGACTAACGGTAGAATCTTGGACGTCTTGACGTCCGGCGAGACAAGTGCCAGACAGCGTCGATTATTAATGAAGACTGCAGCGCGCCGTCGTTCAACAGACTCCGAGGAGCATTCCGACAGCACAGTAGCTAGGCCTCCTCGCACATGCACGACTGAACTATGTGACGGACGAACGGTTCTCGATGGAAAATAACTCACTTCTGATCGACCGCTTTTGATTTGCGAGTAATTGGTCGTCCACGAGTTAAACCTTCATAATGTACGACCAATATATACAACTTTATTCACCATAATACAATGGTAGCACGGTTTTAAAAAAACAAACTTTAACTAAACTTAATTAATAATAATAACAATGAAACTGTCAGTACTCAGTGAGCATAACCATATTAAGCTCGAACAACGTTCGATAATTTCGACATTTATTTAACACTTACAATTTTGCTGGGTAATCTGAGGTTAAAACACATTCGGAATTCGTTTACAATATCACTCTTTGAAATACAAAATAATTTTATTAGAAATCGCAATCACGACGACTAGTAGTAACTCGAAAAAGTTCAGAGACGTAAAAAAACAACTGACATGACAGTTAACCATTTTGTTAGTCGTAAACCGGATGCGTGTTTACCTTATTTTTAATTGATGGAATGCGTAATGTGCGATTTACTTTACTTTTTTTGCATTATTTTGCTGTCTGAAAAAATAGCGCCTTTGAAGTGAACCACTGTTCAAGCCAATTCGAATCCAATAGATTTTCGTATACATCCACCAAAAATCGTGTTAAATAACGCAAAGATTTGCCTTTTTTGATTTATTTTAGTCAAATACGATTTTTACACGTACACAATATTACTCACTAATTGCCATTTAAAACTTGTACTTGTTCTCGAAATTTTAACTTTTATCTAATAATTTGTCAATATTTAATTTAATCCGCGCAATTAAAAAACCCAAGCGATTCTGAAAAACACGTCAACATTGACAAATAACCTTTTGAAGCAGTAAAAATTGCGAGAATCTACATGTCTAAAGGCTGCGGCAAAAAGTAGACCCAAAACAGAATTAAGTATTATTTGTCAGTTAGATGTGAAGAGTCTCAGAAAATAAATGTGTAAAATTTCAAATTAAAATTTCGAACGGTTGCTGAGAAAACAGCGAAAAACTTTGAAGTTCTACTTTTTTGTCGCACCCTGTAGATATGTGGATTCTCGCAATTTTTACTGCTTATTCGTTTACATAAAATTGGAAGAAAACCTACATTAAATTTTAAACACAAATCACCGCAAAAGTACGTAAAAGAATGCTAGTGCTGCAGGACAGTAAAAGCACATTGTCGCAAGACCAGGTTAACGCCAATTTTCTTGCACTTAACCGACAGAAAAACCGTCCGAACTCGCCTCATGAAATAAACATCACGTCTTTGGCGCCTACTGGCTTTCTAGAGCGTTGGGCGCCGGAAAGACTTTAATCACAACGACAAACGACAGACACGGACGCAATTCTACTACCAGGGCTCCAGTATCAGCGCTCACCATAAAATAACATTTCAGCACCAAAACGGACACAGCACGAAAAAAAATCCAAAACCTAAAAATAAGATCCAACTTTTATTCGGATACTTTCATTTCAGATGATAAACCAAAAAAAATCGTTGTCGTAGTTGTTTACTTACTTACAGCCGTCCGATTACGCGCCAACCGGCTTAAGCGGGAATCGGACATTTGTCAGTACGGACGTTTGCCTGCATGAACTATGGCCTGCTTGCTATAGCGCAAGGCAATTGTCCATGCGGATTCTACTGATAATACCGAAAAGACACACCAACGCCTAGCTGCAGCATGTATTCTGAACTTAATTCACTCTTATAATTCTGATGCTACAGAACCTACAAAATTTGCAAAACATTTACGTGGAATACGCAAAAGTGCATTAAGTTAATAGTTTTTATAAGCATAATAACAGATTAGTTCATTGCTTACAAATGACGTACGCCAGAACGCTTGCTAAGTAATAAAATTAACTGACAGAGACCACTTTTATAAGTAGATTCTGTCCAAAACTCATCTGAGTCGATTTCTAAGACGGCAAGACCGTGCGTAGGCCCTGGACTTTGAAGTAAGCAGCGTACTGGCAAACGTCCGTACGGGCAATTGTCCGTACGAGCGAACGTCCATGACCCGGCTCAGGCGCGACAAGCCTGGCGACTGACGGCCAACCGTTATGATTGTCACCGTAGACTTATCGTTTGCACTGCACTAAGTGTCATCCTGATCATTTATCATCATTTGTCATAATTTATCATATTAATTTATCACAGCAGGTACAAAATAAAAAAAAACATTACGTCGGCCCGGGGCCGACATTTGTTCCTCAGACATTTGACGCCACCTTTGAGCTAAAATATTAGCAAACAGAGACCCAGCCACTTTAGCCGTGTCGTGCGTACCTCTAGGCCGTAGACGTGTAGGCCGGCGTCGGTGACAATGTCAGCGATGGCTGAGCCGACGGCTATCTCCTCTCTGACGGCGTAGTGGAGTGTGTCGGTGGTCGACTGTGTGGCTAGCGTCACGGCGGTCAGCAGAACGCTGACGACCCACGACGACGTCAACCGTCGCAGCAACCGCATCATCGGCCTCACCGATCCAGTCCACTTTCAACCGCCCGTCCTCACTCCGCGTATATCATCCGAGATGCAATTCGCACGCTCCACACACCACGAAGACATCAGACGCGGTCCTCACGCAGACGCTGTGCGATTGATGATGATGATCGCAAAATGCTGAAACTGCATCGCACATCACATCCATGTACATTGTTTTTACAGCACCTCGCCGAAATTATTGTCTGTCCAATGCATTGGACAGAGTATAAAATCACCTGAGCGTCCGTCCGTGCGTCCGTCCGTGCATGCGTCCAACATTTGAGACGCCATATCTCCATAACGGTGCAAGATGAACGCATGGTCACCATGGACCATTTATAGTAAGGCGCTGGTGACCAATCAAATGGTTACGTGACTGACAATGTTAATTGTTTATTTATAATAATAGCGAAGAATGACGATAACATTGCTGCTGTACAATTTAAAATTAAACATTTTGATTTTTTTCTACTAGTCTAAACAGCTTACTGTTTATATTTATACGGACATATACTGTAAACTATCGAAATGCACTGAACAGACTCCGTGTTCCTATGAACATTATCTTGTTATAAACAGTATCTACAGTGATTACCCACGTCAAACGAATGCAAAGTTTTTGCGCATTGAATAGAAATTTATGAAATATGTGATAGTGACCGAATCTGTAAACATTCGTCTTAGTGTGAATCTTGTTGTATTTTCGTTTGTTTTTAACGCGTATCAATGTACGGTATTGTGGCGCTTGAGATTCATACTTCTGATGTAGCTTGCATTTCAACGCTGGTTCTTTGATGTTTTACTGTAGGCTTATAGATCGAAGTGTTGTCTTATGAGGCAGCTTGTTGCTTCACAATGTGCTTTGCAGCGGTTAAAAATTGCAAGTATGATCGAAATAGAACAGTATTATCATTTAACAGTTTTGGTCGAACGTTTTGTTGTTAGCGGCTGTCATCAATACAAGCTCGCTGACTGAAATTGACTCGCAATTCATGGCATCGTACCAGCAGAAATTCTGAAAGACTACTTTTTTTATACATAATAAGTCGTTCTTCAAACAAACAACACACTGACCAGTTCGTTTTCATTGTATTTTGCCAAACAGTTCCAGTAAATTAGCTAGCTTTACCTTGAAAGTGTTTAAATGGTTAAGGTTTTATTTCAGTTTTTTTTCTAGGTCTAGTTATGTTGCGTTGTTTATATTGTTTGCTGCCTTATGGTGAATAAAGTTGAACACAAAAGCACTCTCTATTTGTTACCTGTCCGAGGACACTATAATTGTCGAGCAACGTAGAAGCACGTACGTAAAGAAGTCAGCGGTACGACTAACTCGACAGACATACCGACGGTCAGTAGTAGCATCCTAGTGCTGCCGCAGCCAATGGCTGCAGCTGCTGCTGGCCGTCGTCTCTGCTGCAGCTGCCCACAGAGCGATAACTATGATGTAGGCTGCTGCGCGGAGCTGGGCTTCCAAGCCGCTGCAGTGTGTGATCTATTATCACACAGATAATCGCCAGGAAGGGAGCACAAACAGGTCGACTTTCTCTCCTTCCCCGTCGTCCTTCGTCAGACCAGCCTCCTCCATTCACGCCTCACTTGTCGCCGTTAAGGCCGAATTCCACTGGACCGACTTGTCGAGAGGTGGTTTACGACAAGCAGATTTACAACCGGTTCGCTAAAAGCAAGGACTATCACGCAGTACACGGATGAAGCAAAAAAAGACAGTCAGTACTATTGTAGCACAGGTTTTGGACATCAGTCTTCACTAAATATGTGACAATAGCGTACCAGCGCTAAGCCTAACTCTATACCCTTAGTCATAACTTACCCTATATTTAATAGTTAAAATGACTTACTTCAATAGAACAAAAAAACTATTTATTATAAGCAAATTTTTATTCACCGAAAAACACGGTAGGTAAGGAAAGAAAATGGTGTAGATAATAATATGTAACTACTAAATAAAATGTAACTTTTCCCAGAAAGTTTATTTTGTTGATATTCTCCCTATATCAAAAATACCGTTTTTCTGTCCAGCGTGTTACGCAACTTGGCGAGTTAGATTGTTATCCGTGTCATTAACAGCAGTACGCATTTCTACACTGTGTGTGTCAACTGCAACGTTTAGCAGCAAGTCTATTACTACGCCAGCGGCAGTAGACAAGCAGCTATGTCGTAATTCGGACGAAGCATTTGAGGCAGTCCATTAGCGAAGGAAGACGCCGCAGCCGGTCACGCACACGATTGAATCAACTGCCAACACAGGCACGCACTGTTCCTAGCAGCTAGCTACGGCCGCTGCCTCATCAACAGACTGGGCGCCGCCGACGCCGCCGATCAAATTAAGCCCGGGAAACAGTCCAGCATAATATCGCGCCCAGCCAACCCGCGTCCAAAATAACATGGCGTTGTTTCAGCGCTTCCTACGTGTTCTGCCTGCATTCCAACGCATGCAGAGGTTTTCTGTTTGTTTTTCTAAATTCATACTGCATAGATAAACACCTGCTACCAGCTTTGCCACAACGTTGTTTGTTCTATTCTGTTCTTCATTTTTATTCATGTTGCTGCAAGAAAGAATTTCTTTGTTTTTCTCCCTGTAAGAAGAGTTTTTAAAAATTTTTTGTGTTTGTTATAATAACGATTACCTGCAAATTGATGTTGAAATAAATGTTTGAAAAGTTAACTTCTTACAAAAAATGTTTTGAAAAATGTTCGTCGCTGTCGTGTGCATTGTTTGCCGAGCACATTTCGTTATGAAATGATTTAGTTAAGTTTAGGTACATGTGATTCAATTGCATTTTTCTTTTGATTGGTCTAATAGTTTGTGCATGATTTACTGTTACCAGTGTTTGAATTGTGAAAAATTAGCTGGGGGGTTGAACTTTTCGACCGTTGGAGACCGACCAAAATTATGATGTAAATCGTATGTATACAGTATATAGCTAACCCCAGTACATAATTTGACAGTGTGTTAGGGGGGTTGAGAAAACACTTGGGGTGTACTGCTGACAATTTAAACACTGTTATACCTTCTCTGCTGCGTTCTACATTCTGCCAAACAAAAGTTGATACAAAAGACATCACACTGTGTAATCGGTAGGTGGTGGCACTAGCATTTGTGCGAGTGCATTCGGCTTCTACTGATAGAACTAACCTAAACACTCACCAGTGCGTAAACCGCCTATTTGAGAAGAACAATCGGCGCCCATTCGGTGGCAATATTCGCACGGCGTTAATTACGACACGGCGAGCACTCAGTCGAATTAATCAGGTCGTCACTTCTTTGACTGATTCAGCGGCAAGTCGGCGTTGAGTGGATGCGGCGTGGCTTGAGGCACGATGAAAAAGTGGCCACTTATGTGCGCTCAACGGCTGCTGGTCGCCTGTGCGAGATACTCCACTATAACGACAATCTGCGGCATTATCTCAGGTTGATTCCTACACGCTGATATTTCACAAACGATTGTGTTTTATGTACTGACTGACTGATACACTGGTGCTAACTTTCGTGTCATATTTTGTAGGCCCTACTTTTTACTTAATTTTTTTTGTACTTAGCCATCGTCTAAGCGTCTGTCTGTTTCTCTGTCTGTCTGTCTGTCTGTCACACTCGTGATTTGTATCAAAACGGTGCAAGCTAAGATCACGAAATCTTCACTGTGGGCTGCCCCAAGGTCTCTAGTTTATCGTGACAAAATTTCATGCCCTTGAGTGAGGGGATTCCCCTCGAACGAGAGTGTCAAAGAGGGGTACCCCTAAAAAGACGTTATTTTGCCGATATTGCCTCGTATATAGTGTGAAAACGGTTGCAGATAGGTACAGTCATATGTTGCTTATCATAACAAGCACTGGTGACAGGCTTTTTAAATTTATCAATCTAGATGACATTAAACGACCTTGAACCCCTCCCGCCCAAAAAAGTTTTGTTAGTGAATTTTTTTGCAATTTTTGGATGCAGCGCACATTTCAACACTAAATTCCGACAAAATGGCTGGAGATAGACCAAGACAACCTGCACACAGAATTTTTAGCATCAGACGTAAATTTTAGCAGTCCAAGTCCCGACCCCCTAAATTCAAGGAGGCCGGCTCAGGCGGGCGTCAAATACAGTTACCCCCTAAAAAGTGGTTATTTTACTGCAATTATCTCGTGTAGCGTGAAAACGGTTTCAGATAGGCACAGACATGCTGCTTATCATAACAAGCAATAGTGACATGCTTTTTATTGGTGTTAACGTCGATGACCTTGAATGACATTAAAGCCCCAAAAAGCTTTGTTTGTATTACTTGTTTATTTTTATGTTGCGTTTTTATTGTACTACTATAATTATTGTATTTTTTCTATTTTTTTGCTATGCACAATGTCAATGTTAAATAAATGAATATAATGAATAAATAGCCTACTATACCAACCTTGGCACACACTATGCGACCGACCAGACGACGACTTGTCGACAGAAATGATATCTACGGTTGCTATTAGAGGTGTGCGGTTTTATGAGTTCGGTTTATGACACAACCGTCGGATCGCTGCGACGTGTGTGATGCAATTGGACGTTCATATTGCGTGAGTTGCATTCTAATGAAAGGCTTTTCTTTTCTTTTAGCTCCAAGCTTTTCCTGCGTCTGATAATCAAATCTTCAGTGTGTTTTGTTTCCGTCCACAGAACTGCGTTTATTTTGCTTCTTAGGCTTGCGTTCGGCCAGTAGGCCTACACCGACAGAAAATCGAAATTTACTGTTTCTGTTGAGAAGCGCTTTCAATTTTAGTAAACCGAGAGACAAGCATGTCTACCTTTTTCATGCAGGTAACTATTTTCCTTCATTTTTACTTTAAGCAGTCTTTTCCTGATCAAATTATTAATTCATGCCTACAGGTTCTATGTGTATTAGCGTTTAAGCTAACCTTTTCCGTTATAATCTGCTGGCATTTCCGAAGTGCCTTGATGGATAGCTCGGTGGTTTATTAGATTTTTAATTTTATCAGTTTTAGTAGTTATTTTCACTATTTTTCTTTTGGCTTTTGTGTAGCAACTACAAGTTGCCCTACATGTCACTTTTAAATGCACATTAAATGCTTATTGTATCGTGGATCAGTTGATCTAAAACAATAGCAATGCTACTTTCTATTGTAATAATCAGTCACGCAAACAAGATTTTATTTTAAGACTGTTTTTTTTTGTTTTCAAGACGCTTTGAAAATTGCCAAAACAGTGATGGCAATGACAACGACGACGGTGATAATAAAATAACTTATTAGTTGATTTCATAACCGAAAGAGACATGAAACAAAGTGGGTTGCTGAAATCAGGACGTTAATGAGACTAGAGGAGCGATCGACAATTGACTGACAAAATCAGGAGTAGTTTCTGACGTCTAACCAAAACGAGACCAAAAGTCCGAAACAAAGACCAAATGTAACGGACGTCATCACTGATATGAATATTTTCCACGCCGCCAACTGTACGGCTGAACCGTCAGTTTGACTTCTCGGTCTAACCTGCTGACTTCCTGGCTGCCAACTGCCGTCAACTGTCAACAACATCTTCCGGTTTGGTCGTCACGCGACCAATTATAGTAACTCTCTCGTCACTAGACTCGTAGAGCAGACGAACTGTACTATAACGATTACGCAAAAAACTTCAAAGTTTGTCAAAAACTGTGTAAAAAGTGGCATTTTTGTTGGAAATGCAGAAACTACAAAGATCACTTTCTACGGTTACAAAATTCTAATTTTCGATTACTCGCTCAAAAAATAGCTGTCTAAGAATAACGTCTAAATATACACGCCGAATTGGTTTGTTTTAAAATCATATACATACAGTAGTCTTGACTGTTGGAATGCATGTCACAAAGTCGAAAGTCAGAATTACTAAATAGGGGAACTGTATTTGGTCATCTATCTGCATAAATACGTGACATCTGAAATAAACATTTACAGTTAATTCCGATTAGTGATTCTTCAGTTAATCGAACTAATGCGAACTTGTCAAGTATTGATAAAACAATTACGCAAACGCTGCGATTGTGATTTGCTGCACATCAAATATTTTGCACAGATTTCTACAGAATTAACGTCAATGCATTCGCGAAGAATGGACGGCTATGTCCATGTACATGTAGATGCAGCGACATCATTAGCACATGCACACGTAGCGCATGCAACTTCACTGCTTTTATGAGAGACGTTGACGCCACTCAATGGCCAAACGACATCATGCAACGTCAGTCAGTCACCAAACATCTGACTTTTTATTATTGATTGAGTATGTCTGCGTCCGCAGGCGTCTCTTTAGAGAACGAAACAGAAATAGAGATGGGCAAAACGACCGAATGTCACTTTGAATCTGTTTAAATATGGGACAGATTCGATATAACAAGTCACGAATAACGTAACTATTACTTCAGTCTAATTCAAACGAGAAAGTTTATTTGATTTCACCGTTCTTGCAGCCACACTGCTTTTAACTTTTATATGTGAAGAACTCGTTTAAAATTTAAATCGCAACAAGTCGTATGATTAGTATCGTAAGATATACAGCAGGTTTTGTCGAAGTCAACAACGTAGCAGAGTCTTAAGGTGCGTTCTCACTGCGCGGTCAACGCGCCGTACGCCGCGTAACGCGCGTTACGCGGCGTACGCGCGCAATGAGAACGCACCTTTAGTCAAACATCGCTACCACACGGCGGCTGAACATCATTGACGGTTCAAGTGGTTGTGACAAATCATTATTCCGCTTCACGACCGATTGAGAACCCAGTGCGCTACTAACAAGCTCTCACCAGCGATCAAAACCCCGCAGCGTCTGTAACTCCATAACACCAAGAGTCGCTGCTAAGTGCTCATTGTACAACGAATATAACCAGAAGCGTGGCTTAGGGCTTAAAGATTTGCAAGTCCAAATGATTGATAACTGTCAGTTGAGGGCTTTACGCAAGGGGAAAATGCTATCGTGCGACAAACCAGTAACAAATACACGACATTATCGTGCTTTAAAAATGCTTAAGTTGTTATTTCTGCCGGGGTCAACTCTGTACATGTGTCAGTGGTAACGACTCTGTGAAAGCAGAACAAACTAGAAATTTGGGGCAAAGCCCAACGTGAGTCCGCCCGGCGCCCTAAGTCCGATTGGGGGAAATTA
>Ga0209367_1006987_pt1 | contig 15581 bp, 11 predicted proteins | sample WorMetLIZISLAND2_FD_187412 | JGI IMG/M metagenome (GOLD analysis project Ga0209367, IMG submission 187412) | Marine gutless worms symbiont microbial communities from Max Planck institute for Marine Microbiology, Germany - Olavius geniculatus... ... | reverse complement strand
AAATTGCTTGCAGTGTTGGCTTACTATGTGAACACAGGCAAGGAGATGCTTTCTCCATTCATTGACAGCAGTATCGATAAAGTTCTGCTCCTGACCAATCCAGGCTGTACCAGTCACTTCTTGATTTTACAAACATTCCTAAACTTCATCTGGTAAACACACTGCTGCATGACCCTTGGAATAGACTGGCTGTTGGAGCTCACAGATTAAGATAGATGGAATTTATCGATGTTTTTCATTCATTTTAACGCGTATTATGCTTGGTCTGATTTCCCCAGGTAGTGCAAAAACAGACGTTGGATTAGATGGAAACTAAAACACTTATTTAATAGCCAGTTTTGTCAAAAATATTTCTGCCAAAAATTATTAAAATCCGCTGATCTTTATTTAAGTTACGATCGATAATACCGGGGATGTTTTTTTCAGGTTTTCTGTTTATTTCAACACATATTTCGCTTGATCTGCTTTCCCTAGGTAGTGCAGAAGCATACATTAGGTGAGGTGGAAAACTAAATGGTCATTTGATGGCAAGTTGTGTCAGGAATATTCGTACCAAAAATTATCAAAATCCGATAATCGGTTTTTAAGTTACAGTTAAAAATGTCGGGGATGTTTTTTTGGGACACAGTGTATATATAGCATTTTAATAGTGATGTTTTTCTAAGTTTATAAGCTCAGGCCCATTAGACTATTATTTAAATTTTAGTATTTGTTTTATTTAAATATTTTCTGTTTGTGTGCCATTTCAGATTAAATGTGGCAGAATGTTAGAGAAATGCGCTTATATTGTATATTTTTGGTTGTTGGCTCCGTTAGTTTTTGCTTTAGTCGTTGTCGTGATTTATGCCATGTTGTATTGTTGCGTCTGATGATACGGGTAGCAAAGTATTAATCGAAAAGTGTACATTTTGTTAATTGTACTTCTGATTTGTGAACGGTTTTAGACATACATGTAAACAGAAATTTATAAACGTTTTTAGATTAAAAAAATTAACGTGTTAAACTTGTTCATCTTTTACAACGTATTTAATTTCAATACACGTTGAACGGTTATTGTACAGATGACATCGATAGAGAAATTTCTGGATAAACGCGGGATTGTTTTAGCATAATTAACTAAGTTTCGGCGTTACTGGTGGTGGTAAACCTCTCGCAGCTATACCGTACCGTACAAGCCTATAGCGGCGTAATTGTCCGGGCTAATTAAACACTGAACGAATTTTTGGCCTGTGTTAGAGTTTAAAGGTTAACGGTAATGATACAGCTCTTGATGGAAAGTCCATCTCAGAACTATACGGAGCGTCACCTGCCGTATGGGATCACACAGTGTTACCTGCCACCCGACACAGGTGAACGCGGCCCGCCTTACACGGTGTAGTGCAGATAGGCTGGTACTCGATTTACGTACCCTGGAAGGATGGAAGGCTGAGTTGACCTAGGCGGCTAGTTACATACCGAGATGGTTTTCCTGCCCGCAGGCAGTCACCCATCGCAGAACTAACCCGGCTCGGCGTAGAGTAACTTCGTTGATCGGGTGAAACGTGTTACCGCTAAGCCAAGCCACCAACCTATACTCGTTGAATGTTTTTTTTCCATGGGTATTTAGTTGTTAACGTGCTTTGCAGCAGATTGTAGACTGCGGTGAAGCGTCGTTGTCACTGTCAGCTGTGGGCTATATGGATTATTGGACCATTGTTTTCACCGAATGTATACGGTTAAGACAACCTGGATCAGCAAACAAAGAGCGTAACCTATTGTGTTACAGTTATACAGTAGGCCTATTTTACTGTTTAAAGGTAAAACCTATACATGTATCTTGCAGCAGCATGTAATCTGGAACATAGCTACAGCATCATTCTGTTCTACGTCTAAGCTAAACTAGAAATCGAAATAAACGTATAGTATTAATAGTGCATGCAATAGTGATTGAATTTCAGTGACAAAAAAGTTATGCAGATCTACTCTACACGACATCGGAAGTCACTGCACAGTACGGCGGTAAAAAACTAAAAACTACATGTAGTACTACTTACGCCAATAAGGTTATGCGATACCAGGCGTTTAATTTATTTATCTGTCGGTTTGTTAGCAAAATTAGGCTTACACAAAAGATTACAAGCAAATTTGGTTAAAATTTTTGGAGAAAGTTGGACTTAGCCCAACTTATACAGCTGATTTGATTTTCAAGGAGATTCGGATTAACATTTGGATCCAGGATACTATTAAAAGATTGTTACCCTTGCTAAGTACAGTGTTGCCACCCGGAGAACACAACAAAAATTATGGGGCGTTTGGGGAGGTTTTCGCTCTGCGAGTGCTCCTTTAGTTGATATTGTTATTTTTGTGGTTATTGTTTTTACGAATATCAGAAAGAAACAAAGGTTCGCTTTGCGCTATGATAGAACACGCTATTATATCCACCTGAGACTTGTATCGATACTACCATGGCTGCAATAATCGTTGAAAAAAAAATGTTGCACACTTTAAAGCACGCTGTTAAACAGAAAACAAGCGCACAGGTCGCTACGCTTCCTCTCCGCTTGATCTTTGCCATAGTATCGGCCTGTGGCTTTCATTTTCGGCCCTTCGAGCCTCAACTTGGCCTGCGGTTTCGATTTCGACCTGCGGCCTCAATTTTCGGCTCTTCGGGCCTCACTCAACTCGGCCTGCGCCCTCGATACACAACTCTACACTTGACGCTGCAGCGTAACACAGCGCTTACGCTATGCTGCAGCGTAGCCGTTAGCTATTAGTGATGCTGATGATGCGTCACCATGGTGACGACGTCTATATGTGACATCACAGCCAATCGCAATCAAAATTGTAACATTCCTCTTGTATAGAATAGATACATAAAAAGCCCAACAAAAATCTAACCTTCTTTTTACGTGAGATTTCATATGAATTTTAATTCGCCAATAAGGCAGCGTTGGGAAAATTCAGGCAAAAAGTGATTTAAATCAAACTCTTAAATCATGCAGGCAAGATAAGTTTAAACTCGAACTCAACTCATCTACTTTGTAATAAGTTAAATCAAACTCAGAAAGACAATAAATTAATTCATAAACTCATTTGTTTCAAGTTTTAAAAAGTTTTTTGACTTTGGTTATCAAACAAACAATCGATCAATCCATCGGTCAATCAATAAAATCATTAAAACTTTCCTAAAATACTAACAACCGATCAATCAGCAAACAATCACTGTTCAGTGTTCCACAAAAATATTTCTTACTGACTTAATCTATCATATTGTCATTCAGTCAAGTTCACTCAAGGAATCTTAAACTTATGCTGTTTCCAGTCACAGTTTATTTGCTGTAATAAATTTTTTTAGAGTTTGCACGTAAAATTTTGTTGCTTCTCGTACTTTCAATCTGTCCGCCTACGATGAACAGTCGTTCTACTGCAGCGGATGATAGCAATGTTGTATTAAACTGGATAAAACTAACTTTACTGCACGATATTTATGCAGCTTTGTTAACGACCAATCTGGATTTGCAAGATAACGATCAGAACACTTCTGTATGGGCAAAAATAATGAAGACTATCCGGTTCAGTCTAGTTATAGACTTACCCTGTTCGACCCGGTTGGCCACAATTGTTTTGAATTGTTTTGCATCTGTAGTTTTAACCATAAACTGCCAACTTGAAGTGAGTTGATTTTGGACACTTAATTAACTCACAACTCACACAAAAACTTAATTAACTCAAACTCACAACTCACAACAAATGAGTTAACTCGTGCGTTGAAACTCATTTGAGTTAATTCATGCCCAACACTGCAATAAGGCAGCAGCGAAATAAGTAAACAACAGACAAAATTACAAACAACGAATTAAGCTAGGCTTAACGAAAGGCCTACACAAGTCACTTGCAAAATACATTGACGCAATTCTGTTGTTATTTTTCCTTGACACTGACTTTTGTGTATAAATATTTTAATTACTGTCATGTTCACGTTGATTGTTCAACGTTTGTTACAACAAAAAACGTTAAAAAAATAAGCGTTAAACATGCAAAAAGTATCTATAAACGTTTATATCAGCATCCTGGATGATATTAACAACGCAGTAAAGAGGTAACGTTTTGCCATCTTGAGAGCTGTTTGTGACGCTGTCTATGAAGAAAACGTTTACTGTTGTGCAGTGCCAAGGCAGTCGTGATGCAGCGGATGTATCCTAACGTCTTGCACCAAAAAATATAGCAGAATGGTGATGTGATATTTACCTCCGTCAAGTGAACGGAATATATGGCGGAGATAATGTTTTCACTGGATATGTTTTCGTGCATGCGTGCAATGGGCGTTTAGTGCCAATACGGTAGCTCCAAAGCGGTTGAAAATACAGACTTCATATTACACAAATGTTTCGAAGTACAGTCCGGAAATGACCCATTAAATTTTTTAGAGACGAATTGTGACCAAATCACGTGATCCTAATTTTTTGGGCGTTACACAGTAGTTACTCGAAAAAGTCAAAGTTACGGACTTCAAATTTGGCACACTGGCTTATCTCGTAAAAATGTTCTTTGCGGAGACACATGCGAGCGTCTCATATGATACATAATTTGAACTAAATAGCAGTCGTAGCCCCCAGGTACCTCCGCCAAGGCAATGCTATTCGCCAGATGGCGTTACCATCTTCGGTTTTGCAGTGGTTCCGCTTATGCCCCCTTTAACGCAATGATAACGAAAATTTCAAAGTGATCCAGAATCCAGGATTCCTGCCGGATTACGCCCAAAATTTAATTACTTGTAGCTTATGTCATGCCCGACATACCCTCAAAATTTCAGAAAGATCCGTTTATAACTTTTTGAGTTATCTTGTACACACACAGATAAACAAAAAAACGGCAAAAACATAACCTCCTTGGCGGAGGTAATTACAAACGATAAACGATATGATAAACTTGTGAAATGTTGTTGTTGGAGCAATGACATTTAAGGAGGGCCGTTCGAACGGCCGTTGCCGTCCGGACAGCCGTCTGAACCGCTAGTGTGACCCGTCGTTTACGTTGAACACTATAGCACGCAGATGCCGTTTCTGAAACTAACCATCACTCGTCATATTCTGGGTACACTAGAACGTAGGCTTATAACCCCTCCCAACTAACTTATTTCAATTATGAGTTACAGTCTCAGCACGTTGTTTTGTACTTTTGAGATAAATAAATAAAATACTTATATGGCGCGTTTATTGTAATAACCTCGAACGCGCTAAGGGTGCTCGTATGAAACAAAAAGTAGACTCAATGTTTTAGACGACGTCTAAATGTAAGCTTAGGTAGACAGTATGTACTGCATTTAAGAATGTTCGGAAGAGCGCTCTAAGTAAACAGACTGGCATCATCGATGGCATGTGCAAATGCATTAACCATAAAGTGCGTTCCGATGATAATGAATGAATGATGATGATGATGACATTCTGGATTACGGCTTGGCGTACGTCTTGCCACTAGTCAGTCATAATCATAAAACAGGAGCTGTTTATAATTTTAAACTTTATAAGGGCCTACATCATCGTTGTGAATCGTTGGATTTACTACCTGAACGTGTGGCTTGGCAGACAAAATGTAATCAACCGCATCCGCAACGTCATCGACATCCATAATCTGTTAACAGGAAATAAACAAAAAAACACTTTCTAGCTAAAACCGAGTGACCACATATGATAATTGTTCACAATGAAAAAAAACCATATATCGCTGTTAAAATCCAAACCTCCGTTGAAAACAGTGTATTACTGCTGATCGTTTGTGAAAATCGCGGTAGAAAAAACTTCTTCAAAAAGTCGTCAAATAGTCTTGTATTCTGATCTGTGTCCGGATTAGGAATCCTGGATCCTGATGCCAAACCAGGTCGTCATTTGCCGCCGAAATCTGAATGTGTGAAGCACTCTCTACCCCTTCCGTACAAACTCTTATCAAAATCTGCTTAAACCTTCCGCCATAATCTTAACAAGAAACCATCTGTCGCTAGTACAGCCGACCGTACTGGTTGTCAGTGACCTTTGAGATCGTCCAAAGTCATTGATTTTCACGTCATTTGTAAGCCAATATGCGACTACCTGTTTATTATTTAGCGATCAATAGCAATCTAGTCCCTATCTCGCACCGTTTAGTCACAATAGCGAGTAACGGCTTCCAAGGTCATCCAAGGTCGATGATTTTTATCTAATCTAAAACGGCGTATGTCATTTCCTATCAGTGATTAATAGTAACCTTGCCCCCTGTCTCTCACCGTTTCCAAGACATGACTTGTTATACTTAAAACTTTTCATTGAAAATTGCGGCCAAACCGCTGCAGATGGAAACGGTTACTATTGACAATCTAAAAGAAGTTGCCACCGCCCTATCCGATATTACTATTGTCGACCCTTTACGATTTGCCGTTTAACCACAATACCGCACGATTAGCATGCCTTAGTGCGTTATGACCCTTTAAGGTCATCCAAGGTCAATGATTTTTATGTAATCTAAAAGGGCGCATGCCACTTTTTATTCCTCGCGCGCTACGTTCCTAACGTAGCGAAGAGGAGTATATGAGATCAGTGTAATATTGAGGACCGACCGGCGACCGGCAACCGACGACCGACGACCGACCGACGACCAACGACCGACCACTGTTTATGGAAGAACCTTCCTGGAAGAAGTTCAAACGGCCATATCTCCATAACGGTGCTAGATAGACGCATGGTCACTATGGACCACCAGTAGGAAGTCGACCCCCGGGAGTCGAATAACGTCATGTGACCCCAAAAGGTCAAAGTCGTGACCACATTATCTTTGAAGCGCCACATCTGCGAAACGGTGCCAGATTGTATACGGTGGCTTGCAGCCAGCCAATCAGCTTTGTAGGCGAGCACTGCAGCGGCGCGCCCAGCGTCGATGCCGTGCTAGTAGTGAGTCGTCAGTTGAGTCTTCGGCAGACAGTCAGTCTGTCCAGTTAGTCAGTTGCGGTCTGTCAGCCGAGGAGAGTCGATAGCTAGAGTGTTGAACCGTTAAGATGTAGCTAGTGACGTCGTGACGGCGGTGGCCGTCGGGCCATCGTCACGTTCTTTCGTCGGGGCCCCGGGGATTATGCGTGTTGTTTTATGTTTTATGTGAATAAAAGAATGAAAAGTTAATCACTCGCGTTGAGCCCCATGTAACTAGAAAGATCCCCGTTACCTCAAACTAAGTGAGTTGCTATGATCAGTACAAATGAGTAGTCAATAATAACAGTAAGTTAAGTTCAAAAATAAAGAATAACAATAGCGTTAATTAGAGCAACAGACTGGTCACGGACTGATGGAATTGCCTGTGGGAGGGCAGAAGATGAGAATGAGAAACAGAAAATGAGAAATAAGAAAAAAAGCAGACAGAGCACTAATTCCCCAGTAAAACCAATAAAACGTATAAAATAACTAATATTTCATATAAACTCTAACTCTATTTTCAATAACTCACACATTAAAAATCCTCCATATATTTTGAAACCTACAACATGGTTATATAAGCTTATAGAAAGTCGCCATCACCTTATCCAACGCCACCATCGCTGACCCCCTACGACTTACCGTTTAGCCACAATACATATCGTTACAGACGACAACTCGTACGAAGAGCCCGGCCCAATAACGCCACAGTTCACATTGCCACATTCATTCACACTCCAAAACAGCCTTATCAGTTATCAACAAGAGTATGCTTATAGCGTACATAGTACCTTCGAATGAAACCATTGCGGATTGTCGAATATAATCCTTCCTTCTCAGATGTAACAGTTTCTTTCCGGCCTCAAAGTGACAGCAGCTGTATTTTGCGGACATATTTGCCACTCAACTGCCAGGTAGGTCTACCTGTACACTACGCGGAGAGAGAGGAGGAGAGCGAGTACTGACAGTTTTGTGTGTAACTTTAACCACCACCGTCTGTAGTGCAGATATCTCAGACCAGACGTATCAGCCGTGGCCAGGGATTCCTTAAATATATAGCAGTGACTGAGACCGGTCTGCCTAACACCGTACGTAAATCAGATCAGATCAGATCAAATCAGAGAAAGTCATAAGTCTTAAGTTACGATCTGCGGTGCCACAGAATTATCTGCGACACTAAAATAAGCAATTTCTGGGATGCTGGCTAATAACTGAGGTGTTCAAGCAGACCCATGCGGACTGCATCAGCAGGCGACGCACGAGTGATGCGCACTCATTACATCCCAGACACACACGCAGACAGCCAGACGGTGAATCTGCCAGCCAGCAAGAAGGTCCATCCTGATGGGGCAAAAGGACACCCCATATTTGAACTGGAGGACACTATCACGAATGCCCCTCCCACAATATTTGAAAGGTAATACCGGTAACTTAATTTCATCCATGCAACATTTCGTTCAGTCATGCAGTTCTAGGGGAAATCAGAGAAACTGTTGCGACCGTGTGTCATCTATAAAGGCTAAAATGCACCAAATTCGACTTCCACTGAAGCTGCTCCGTCCCAGACCCAGCTGGGGGAGCTCACAGCGCTCCCCCACTGTGCACTCCCCCAGACATCCCAGCTTTCAAGGGGCCTACGTTTAAGGGCAGAAAGAAGAAGAGGGAAGAAAAGGGAAATGGAGGAAGGGGAAAATTAGCTACTGGGGAATCGTGGGGAGAAAAGACTCCTGTCTGCAAGATGGGAGTATGTAACTAGTACAATGACGATTGAACTGAATGTGGTCTGGACGTGCAGATGGTCCGTTCATCTGCCCATTAACCAGGCAGATACACACAGAGGCTTTTATCCCTATATCTGGTGGGCGCAGTTTGCACCCGATGAAAAATAGGGGGAGGGAAGTTTGGTTAAGGGTGTATGCAAAATTTCTATCACCACGTGGAAGCGTCGTTTATAGCTCAAAATGCACCGCAAACCGTTTGGCGGCCGAGCTCTGCCCGGACCCACTGGAGGAGCTTACAGCACTTACACAGATCCCCCAGTTGGGCTAAGGATGTGGGTCCACAGGAAAAAGACAGGGAAAATGGAACACCAAGGGGAGGAGAAAAGGGGGAGAGGAAAGGAAAAAAAACAGTAAAGCACAAAATAGACAAATGACAGCAAAGAGTGGTAAAAAATGGGACGGGAAAATGGGAAAAGGAGAAATGGGAGGAAGAACTCGAGTCCTGTTTCCATTCTAGATCTGGGGGGACAGAAGCCCCCCCCCTCCGAACACATGTACATAGGACATAGAACTGAGGCCAGGAGTTCTAGCATGCTGTTATATAGGACTGGATGGCGGAATGCTGCTGAGGGCTGGTTAGTTGGCTGGGTAATTGCACGGTGGCGGCGTGGTACCGACAGACACCACATTAGACCACACCGTAGGTGTCTGATCAGGCACAGATGTCAGCCAGACCCACCTACCTACCACCGTAACCACAACGCCACTAACAACCGGAAACACCGGCGTAGTCATGCCATTGGGGGAACGTGCCCACCCACTCCTCCTAGAAGACTACTCAGTTACTGGAAATAGTGCCAAAATGCGGCACACACACAAATCCTAAAACTTCTGGGGAAAGGCACAGCCCCCTGTCCAGACCTCCCCCTTAATGTTAAACAGATGGACGAGCGCACTAGCTGAAAGGGTTTCGTGGTGTGGCAGTAGAAACAGTCTGGATTCTGGAAGTAAGTAAGTAGATAAATTTATATAGCGCACTATAACGTCGGCAAGAAACTCAAGGCGCTGGGGTGAGGCGGGGTACTAGCGATGGCAAGAGGCCGAAAAAAGAACGTTTGAGTTGGGGACGGAAAGAAGCTATAAAACAACCAAATTGCGAATGTCAACAGGGAGGGAATTCCAAATGGTAGGGGCAACTACAGAAAAACTTCTAGAACCAAAACATGTGTGGACACGAAGCACAGACAGCAGATTGGTGTCTGATGAACACAATGTACATGCTACGCCTTGTCGTATCCTGCGGACGGACCGTTCAATTCCTGTCTTCAATCCCTTTTAAATTTTTTGCTACATTTTCTACTAAACTCATTCAACAAGAACTCATACGTAAAGGAAAGCGCGTTGTTACGGCCGCAAGTTATATGGTGATGTTTTTCCAGGTTGTTAGACGGCGCAGTCATCTCAGTAACTGTGAGTGTCTGTTACGACGTCAGCATCAGCAGGGTATTGAGACGATCCGTCCACTGCTCCGATCTAATGCCCCTTGTGCGAAATGACCACAAAAAGCCTAGCCGTCGATAGGGTGGGCTGACCGTATGTCACGTCCAATGAGCAGCAAATGTGAACGCCTATTAGTGATTTATAGCAACATTGGAACTAACTCTCGCCGTATGGCCACAATACATCTGTTACAGACAGACAGACAAACAAGAGCTCAGCTAAGCTTAACGGTCGGCCCAAAAAAGCAGAAAATGCAATTACTCTATCATGTCTATGTATATGATTTGGTTCTCATCACATACGTTGCCACTCATGCACCAGCGAGTTCTAACGCTGTATGCACAGGCTTAGGCAATAGTTAACTTTTCACTTCTCCCAGACATCTGCTGGCTGCAACAATTAGCCAATAAAACAGCACTCCTGCAACCTGCACGCATTCTCTCTCTGCTGTCATGTTGCCTCTGCGCCCAGTGAACGAATCGTCTTACACGGCCCTGAAATGAACTGAAGAATCGTCCCGCAATCAACAGCAGTAGCAGCCAGGTGAAAGGCTGGCTTGGATGTTAATACTGGCCACACTAATCTACTCATCCCATTGACGGACGGAGGGATAGATAGCGTCTTGATTAGCTAAGTCTACAGGTGTGCACTCACTGCCGCATCAGCGGACAGACCACATCAGATCAGCATCAACCGTTCTGTAACCGCTGCTCTAACTGTTTATGCACGCCGTGCGGTGTACCGTACCACACACCAGAGCAATCTATTTCATCATCCACCCACTCCAGACATTTCACCCAAATGAGGACGTGCGTACCTTACGTTGTTTAATCAACGGCTGAATTCCACCGGTGCATCGGGCTGTCAACTCTTTTAGCATTGCTGAAAATAACTAATGCAATGTATTTTAATAACAAAAAATGAAAAAAAATTCAACAATACCACATATAATAAAATTATTTATTACTGCCAAATTAAAGCCAAACTGAATGGCCAAAATTAAGTTTTTTTGTGACAAATAAAAAGAATAATGCCAAAAAGTGCCAAAATACTTGAAGTTTTACCGTGAGGTTTTTTTTTGTAAAAATGTCAAATTTGACTTATTTGGTATGTTCAAATGCCAGATGTCAACCCTTCCCATTCATCAGTGCAATCCACTGGTTAATTAAACAATCAGGGTGGACAAAGTTTTTGGCAAAACAATTCAAGAACTTTTTAAGGACTTTCAATAACCTTTTTGAGGCCCTTTTCCAAAATATTATACAATGTCATGTCAGACGTTTCTGGCATCATATAAATAAAACTTCCCATCACAATCACGACTTTAAAAGTTCTGAAATTCAACGACTTTCAGCAGTTTCAGGACACTCTGACATCAAATTCCAAACTTTCAGAACCCAATTTGGTTTTCAAGAACTGTCCAGATCCAGTGCCCACATTGAACAATGCAAGGATGCAGATTCGAACGGTTAGCACTTATCAATACATGTACTCACCAAATACCACATGCGAGGCCACTTCGGATCAGTAAACTGGAGTGGAAAATGTCCGCCACGTTTGACTCTCTTCTTGGCCACCTGCTGCTGCACCCAGACGACCTGCACACATCACCATCATTCATCGTCGTCATCATCATCATCATCACTAGACATTAGGTGGTTTGGTGGTGTAACCATTAGAATGTCGGACTCACGATCACGATGACATGGGTTCAACTCCCGGTCGGGTTGCTATCAAGTGGTTACTATTTAGATGGGTGTGTTGAATAAAACAAATTTGGTGAACTTTGGTCCACTAACACCAGAGATTACGCAGCTAATGTTAACCCACCCTAAGTCAATAGTGCGAGTTTTGCGTATACTAATGCATTTGTGTGCAGGCCATGTGACTTTGCTACTGGGGGAATTTTACCTGTTTAAATTTCCCCCAATCGGACTTATGGCGCCGGGCGGACTCGCGTTGGGCTTTGCCCCAAATTTCTAGTTATTAAGTCAACTAAAACCAGAAACCTGCATAATAGCCTGCTCGAAAAAAAGTACAGAAATATCAGGACACACATGTATCTGTAACGCTGCAGCTATAAACAAACCATGTGCCGTGGTGCAGACAACTGATGCTAAAAACTCCCTTCACCGCTTCAGCTGCTATACAAATGCGGCCACTTCTGTAGGGAATTTAGTCCACAATATTAGACCATTGTACTACCTCACACGGAGCAATGAGTGCAGGCATATACACAGGTGCACACAGGTAGCAGTGGCTAGAAATGTGAATTAAGGGGAGGGGAAAGGGTTCACTTCCCTTCTCTTCCCCTCTGCTTTTTTCTTTTCTTTTCTTTTCCCTCCTCTCCCCTCCATTTCTTTTTCTTCCTCTACCCCTCCCCCAAGAAGTAACACCCTTAAATTCCAGCCAGCCTGTGAGCTTTCCCAGCGTCCCCCATTGTCTATACGCCACTGACAGGTAGCCATGCAGCGTGTTCTAGGTGTCCTAGGCAGAGCACCTGAGTACAGAGCACTGCTCTGGCCACTCCAGCCAGCCAGGGTGATCACACAGTCAATAAATGTCGAGTGCGCTTCTGCCATGCAGCGACCGACGCAGACAGCGGCCGACGCAGAGCACCTAATTAGACCACCCAATTAGCACAGATGCCTGGCCCTGGCCTGCCGCCCGTGGACGTTACAGACGTCAGGATCAGTAAAAGGGTAAAGGCTGTGTATGGCTCTTTATGGCAAACCCATGGCAAAGCTATGGATTGGCACCTGACATATGAAATCAAATCACACAGTGTTATACCACCTGCCACTTGACACAGGTGAACGCTGCACGCCTTAACTCCAGATAGACAGACCGGTACAGTACTCGATTTATCTACGCCAGAGGAATAGAAGACTGAGTTGACTATGGTGCTGGTTATGTACTTAGATGGTTTGCCTATCCACAGTCACTCATCCAAGTAGTAACAACCCGACTGGAAGTTAAACCCACGACCTGGCAATCGTAAGTCCGACATCCTACCGTTACGACACTACTGCCAGTACACTGCCTTTGACGGCTGTAGTAAGATTATCCCTGCATTAGGCGTGCGGACACCGCACGAAATAACCTACATAACCGCTAGTAGTCACATGTATAATAATGCTGCTTAATGAAAAATGATGGACAAAATAGCAAAACCGGAAATTTTGGGACAACAAAAATAACATAATAATACAAAAACAGCAACAGATGTGATAAGAGAGAACTTTACACACGTGCACATGCCTAGTACACAAATCGTCGCTCTACAGCATGAGAAATGGTGTACAGATCGTCTCACCCCAGAATTTTGCCAGCAGGTTTGCCTAGAGTCAGTTCAATATCCTGACTGTAAAAAAGTCCTTCCAAAGCCATGAGACCCACAGGGAAGCGCAGATCTCCATTTCCTTCATCCTCAGCCAGACACCAGTTTACACTGTGAAACCATAGATACGAGGCTAGTGCATCGTGTGGTTTGTCTGTTTACGCTCCAGCTTTCACTGGTACTCACTCACGAAAGGATGGCCATTGGCCAGGCTGAGTTGACAGGAGTATGATACACTACTACATGTGCTGCCTAAATCTGGAGGTCGGCAGCGTCATCCCACTCTCAACCATGCCCAAATCTATCAGAACACCCACTGCAAATTTCTGCATGATCCTTACACTGAGAGAAACTAGACACATTGGACTCTATTTCTGTCACCGACACAGTTTCAATGACATTCAAGAATATTGCTTGACGTACCAGTATATACCACCAGCTACGTGTGCACAACAAAACATGATTGACATTATATGACTGATTCTATTACTATGTTGTTCTCAGTTCCTAGCACACGAGCTGTACATAGGTCACACTGCTTCTAGCAATGCACACCAGCGATGGGTTCGAGGCCAGCATTTTCAAGTCCAAGACCAAGGCCACTAAATAAGTAAGTAAGTAAAGTAAGTATCTATGTATGACAATTTTACACTGCAGTGCACACCAAAAGCCAACTTGATCTTATTCAAATCGTAATGAACCACAAGATTGCACAGACATACACAGTTTCAATGCTTCGGACTAGTGACTTCAAGACTAGATGTCAAGGACTGAAGACAAGGCCAGTGGTCTTTCAGGCCAAGGCCAAGGCCAAGGCAATGACTATTTGCCACAAGGTGTCCTCCAGGTCAAAGGCAGTCCTCGACAACCCCCTCCCACTGACAAACACAGAGTAACAAACGCAAATCATAAACACAGTTGACAAATGACTAGTGACGAACCTGTCTCTCATGTCTCAGCTCTAACTCATGCCGATAGCTTGCCTGAATTGATCTTTTTGACACTCGCCGGTGCCGGAACAGATAGAAATTTGGCATTATCTGAAAATCAGACCACATACACTAATATCAGCAGATTCAGAAACAACAGTAAGTACATATAGTAATATATACCGTATACTGAAAGCTCTTAAACATCAAGTCATTTACAATTTCACATCTTATGAAAAGTAACCAACAGAATCTTGATGCATCAGAGTAAAAATTCATTCACACAGCTAAGTGTGAGAAAACAGAAAAATATAGATAATAAATTATCATACTGACATTAATCAACTTCTAAAAATGGTAATTAAAAATATTAGTAATAATTATTATTCAATTTACAAAACAAAGATGATAGGCCTAGTTCATGGCATATTGTAGATTCAGTGGGTTTTCCCATTGACACTGTGCATTTTATAAATGTATTTACCCAGTACTTCATAACTTCACTTCACTTTACTTACTAACAACATGAGATTGTTGAAAAACTGCTCACTCACTCACCACTGTGACGTAAGTAAAACCATGACGCTGGGCTATTTCCTTTGCATAGGTCACATTGGCATCGACAATCTCGACGGCCCATTGGTCAGTGTAATACTGAAAACTGGTTCCATGCACCAGCGTAATACACAGCACCGACCATAGAGACAGCATGACCAGCAGCGCTGTCGTCGCCACGGCGACTGAAGACACAATCATCTCTATGTCATCCGTTGCTGGGTATGTGTCAACGCGGAACTTATAACGACATGACTGTAACCATCCAGTCTGTGTACACAGCATGCAATACATAAACCCACTCAACTGGCAAATAAAAACAGTCGCACTAAATGGCAAATTATGCGCAACACTTTAAACTTAATTGAGGATCATGTGTTTGCAAATTATATGTAAGCTATTTTTAATTAGTCAAGAACTAAAAACCTCTTAAATTCTAAACTTCACTTCAAAATCATATTCCTGCAGAGCACCAACTAATTTAAGACTCAAGAAAGTCATCATCATCATCATCGACAACCGTGGGCTCAATGCCCGTTGGTGTCTGACGCCATTCTTACTATCGCTGCCCACCGCTGCCTATCTAGGGCAGCGTGGCTTAACTCCTGCAGGGTTGTCCCAC
>Ga0209367_1006985_pt1 | contig 15583 bp, 9 predicted proteins | sample WorMetLIZISLAND2_FD_187412 | JGI IMG/M metagenome (GOLD analysis project Ga0209367, IMG submission 187412) | Marine gutless worms symbiont microbial communities from Max Planck institute for Marine Microbiology, Germany - Olavius geniculatus... ... | reverse complement strand
GCGTTTTTTCGTTTTGCACCCTCTTGCAATACTCGTGGCCATGGTTATAAATTGTTTGCTGAGCAGTGTACCCATAATGTACGCTATCATTCTTTTGCTAGGCGTGTTGTTGGCCCCTGGAATAGAGTTCCGGCCCATGTTGATTTTTCTTCTCTCGTTAGGTTCAAGGCTTTTCTTAATCGTACTGATTTGTCTAATTTTCTGTTATATTGTGTTGATTAGGGTAGATGCTAGTGTTCCTTCTGGAGCCTCTCTATCCTTGGCTGGCATTTTGTTGTTTTTATTTGTGTTGCTGGTGTTGTCAATGTCAGTGCTGAAATAAATAAATAAAAATAAAAATAAACAGACATCACTTCTGTGATTCTATTTTTGCGTTTTTACTGTTGCGTCACTTGCGACCGTTGCGTTGTATGGAAACTACGTTTTACACCGTCCCATCAGCATATCAGTTACTACTAGTACTGTTAGGCCTACTCTAATCTCGCTGTTTCCTTCCCACTGAGATTGGAATGTTCTTAAGTATCTTACTATGCGCGTAAAGTCTGTCTGTCAGCTTTTTCTAACGCCTTCCCCGTTGCACGGTCGCGAACCCCGACCACGGCTTTTGAGTCCTTGGGCCTTAGGTACGTGCCACCACCTTGCCCCACCTGTCTTTACGGGCAGCTTGGGGGCAGGGTTGAGTTGTCGAACTTGTCGGGTCTTCTTTCCCCTCTGATTCTGTAACTTTCGTCAGTATATTGCTCAGCTTCGTGGCGACATCTGGTGAATGACGGCCACTTAAAGGTCCCTCACTCACGCTGGCAATTGGATCAGTGGCGCCCTCTGCACGTTATTACGACCGCATACCACGTACTGCGTACAACCCTTCCTAAACTCTGAACTGACTCGGTATTGATCGAGCCGTTATTAGACGGTGCCTACCGTAATGCATCACTGCTTGCCCATTGGCCGGTTTGTCAAAAACTAAACCATGTCACTTCGGTTCAGTTCAGTTACGTCACTTTGTACGCGCTTTCAGTCAATGAGCCAAATGCCAAAGCAGGTGCTAAAATTAAATCCGGTGACCAAAACTGAACCTTATCTAATCAACGCAAAAACTAACTTATATAAAACATAAAGTCGTAGTGCCAACGTCTGTGATAATACTGAACCTAAAACAGAAAAATGCAACTTAAAAGTTTTACGCTTATCATTGGCTAACGACGCGTCAGCTAAGCTAACCCTTATTAGGCCCCTCTTGCTAGCCGTCGAGAGCCACATTGCCTACCGGTTTTTTGCGTCTATTTTCTGTCAACGTTGTCGCACATAATGTAATTACTGTTGTTTGACGTCTTAAGTTTTGCGTTTGTTGCATGCACTTTCGTTCTAGTTTTGTTGTAGTAGTGCCTAACGCCCGTGACACACGTGACAGCTCTCTATGACGGCTCGTGTGTCACCGGCTTGAGTGATTATTGCGCTCATGCTCTGCATGGGAACGACCATAAAAATCCTCATCGAAAAAAACCATTTTGATACACAGGCAGAAATTAATCTAATTACAGACGCGTTGTTTTGCGTCAGTTCTCGAATGCAAAACTCGCAAATACTACAGCTAGTGTCTTGTGTACGAATCTCGCCATCTGGTGAATCGTATAATACAAGAATGACTTGGCTACAAAATGTAGGTCCATTTGCATGGAACGCTATTTCCGACTTTCCCACACCACATACTTCGTTTTTACTTTTATACTGCAGCTCATACATTTCTACTTCTTGTTCTACGAGCACACCGAGCGCGTTTAATGTTATTTACCGTTATTTACGTCTCAAGCTTATATATTATCAATTACCGTAACTGATTACTAGCTCCAATGTTAAATGCTAAAAGTGTGTATAGGCCTAGCTCCTCGTGTAAACATCTCAAAGTTAAGGAGCATCATTTCGTTATATAATGAAACGGTTTACATGTCCGTATAGACAGTTACCAATCCAAGTAGTAACTACTCGATAGTGACCAGACTGGGAGTCGAACCCGGGATCACCCACGACGCTCTACCGTTAGGTCATCAAGCCACCTGACTTATTCACTTGCTTTCTGAAGACTGGAGCTCCGTGTTTGTGTGTTTTTATATACGTACATGTGTATAACACAACATTAGTTTTTAGGCCATAACCAAAGCAAGCAGTGTACTTAAAGTCGTAAGCTTACATACAGCTTTTACTTACTTAGTTACCTATCCACACTTACTTTCTGATTGAAAACTTAAGTCCTGGGTCCTTATGTGTCCGTGCGTATCTGCACAATGTACTACGTACTAAGTTACTAACATCCAGTTTTTAAAATGATTTTTTTCATTAACAAATATTTTAACTTTAAATTTGTCTTTTAATCAATAATACATATTTGGTTGCTTACTTTCTTACGGAAGACTGAAGTACAGTGTTTCTGTATGTCTCTGTAATGTATGTCTCGGTATGTCTATCTGTCCATGTGTGTGTGTGTGTATCTGTTGAACAGTCTCCACGCCAGGCCCAGGGCCGGCCGTGTACCAGAACAGACGTTTGACGTTCCGAGGAATGTACAACTCGCCGGCGTACACGATGCGCTGTCTCTGCCCTTCTAAGCCGCCGTTCGTCACCCCTGGACCTCCAACATACCGCTATGAGGACTACCCGCCTTTCCTGGAACCACGAGCTCCCATCTACACTATGGCCGCCAGAACTCGCTACCCGTTGGTCAGCCAGCTGCGCTAGTATATCCATATCTTCATTTTATCTGTGGAAAATGGCATCTGATACTGGACTTATAGTTTGCACAAGTTTGTAATTTGAACTTAGGAAAGGTAAAAAAATCAGGTTTATGAAAATTTTGAGAACAAAAAAGAAAGACTTACAAATGCGTTTCAAAAAAACTTTCCCAAAACAAGTTGTCTTCTTTAGCCATCAGTCAAAACACATTTGTGCTGCACCGTACGTACCGAACACACCATAAAAACACTTAAGAAGAGCTGAAGAAGATCTTGAATAGATCATAGAAAAATTTTTAGAAAGTTTTGTTTAGTTTATTTCGGTTTGTTTATATTTTATGAAATTTAAATGAAATAAATAAAGGAATGAAAATTTTTTTATACATTCATGGCGAGAAAGAAGAGTCTTGATTGTGTATGTTCGTATTGTGGTATGTAGCATTTCCTGACGCCGGCTCCCAACCTGTACCGTATGAAGGAGGTAATGGGGCGAGGCCAAGCGTTCTTCCCGGACGACCCAGGTTATACGATGCCGTCCAAGAATGAGAACTGGTCGTTTCTGCGAGACTATCACAAGACGCCTGGACCGGCTGCTAACAGCCCCACACCCCCTGACGTAAGTTGCGTTGAAATTTATTTTCTAATAATCCTCATCCGTGTTGGCAGACTCCTATTGGAGCGTAGCGGTGTCGACGACTTGACGCCACTACCGGCGATCTGCAGCGAGTCGCCAGGTCGAGTGAACGCCGGTGCTGAAGGCTGGACGTCCCAGGACACGATTCTCAACCATGTATCACAAGAACGTCTTCCAGGTCTTCTCCATCCTGCAGGCGGGTTGCTCATTGCAGCTACCACGACCCTGTGGTGGTCTTTTTCATGTGATTTTCTAGCCAGGTGGCCAAAAAGTTGAAGTCTTCTCATGTGCACCAACTTGGAGGTAGCGGAGCACCCTGTGGTACTTCTCACTTCGGCATTTGTGACATGGCGTGTGTATGGAATGCGAAGTGTTCTCCTCTGGCACCACATGTCAAAGGCATCTATTCTGTCCGAGAGTTGCTTGGTCACTGTCCAGGTGTCACAACAGTACAGTAGGACGGGCAATATGTAAACCATGTTGAGACAAACTTTTGCGCTGACAGAGATTGATGACTTCCAAATATGGCGGTCAAGCTGTGTCATACAGTCACGAGCTATGCCGATTCGTCTCCCGATTTCTTTGTCACTGCTTCCATTTCTGCGCTGTGCGCTTCCAAGGTAGACGAAGGAAGGACTTTACAAGTTCCACATTTGCGTTGCATACAGCAACAGCATTCTCGGTGCTAGGTGAATTGCCAATCTGCTGTATCTTCGTCTTAGACCAGTTGATTTGTAGACCCAATGGCCAATGGAGCTGCTTCTTCATTTATCACCACGAAAGCTAGCAACAGAACTTCAAGCATCTCTGCAAGCAGAGCAATGTTATCTGCAAAGTCCAGATCAATTAACACTTCCTCGCCAAGAGTACAAACACAGCATCCTCTAATAATACTTTAATGTTATTTCTGTCCTGCCCAACGTAGTGTGTTTATTTAGCGTATAAACATTTGTTGAATCAAACAATGTAATTGTTGAGTTACTTTCAGCCCGCTTTTGTGCTCTTACGCCTTTTTTTCTTTTCACTATTGTTCTATTTGTATTTTCCTGTCTATTTTTATTGCAGTCGCGCTGTACTTACATTGCAATATTGTCATAATTTTCTATACGAAACAATAAATGAACTTTCTCAGAAACTTTAGCTGGATTTTGAATGGAAAGGAGACGCTGAAATTGCAAAAACAGTAAATGATAAAAAAATACAGAGCTGGAAAAACAGGGTCTGAAAATGACGATAATGCTTCCATAAAAGGAAAGCAGTAGAAATAAAAATACAGGTTTATGTGCGAAAGAAAAAAATGATAAAATGGAAAAAGGGAGTTGAGTACAAGAAGTTTACCCCACAATGATTTTTTAAAAGTCGCGGCACTTATGCAAAAAATTATAATTGATTAATTGATTGATTAATTAATAAATTAATTAATTGTGTAGATCTATCGCAATCGTTCGCCCATTTACACGATGCGCCCTCAGATCTACGTGCGTCCTTCGTTCCGCACCCCGGCACCCAACGCCTACAGGCCGGAAGATGTCGTCGTGCACAAACCAACCATCTTCAGGAAGAGCTTCGGCATCCAGCACTCCGTGTTCGCCGGAGCGATGGTCAACAAAGTCACCTCACAGTGCCGCATGGTAAGTCATGTCTACAGATAATGTGGCTTGCACATAAAAGTTACAAGTTGATGTAGTTTTTTTATGGCAAACCCATCACTGAAATACGGAGCAGTGTTACCTGCCACCCGACACAGGGGAACGTGCCACGCCTTAACCTCAGCCAAACCGGCCGGTACACGATTTAATTACTAAGGAGGGATTGGAGGCTTAATTGGCCTTGTGCGACAAAATAAAACAGAATATAACTGCACGTAGAAATATGCGTCGGTCCACTGGCGACATTATTATGTAGCCGCCCATAATAGATTTTTTTAAAAGGCGAATTAGCATGATTTCACAGTCACACGGCACTTAGTCTACTTACTTATTTTTTTATTTTCATTTGAACGTTCGTTTTTACACGGCTTGAACTGATTATTGCGATTTGCAATTTGCCGCGTCATTTTCTGTTGATTTTCAATGACCTTTAGAGTTTACAGGTGAAAATTAACGTATCGGTTACTCGTGCTGAGGAGAACTTTCAAGCGTTTCAGTAGTGTTGGTAGTTCGGAACTCGCACGGGACAGAGAGACGGACGGACAGACAGACGGGCAAAACCAGTAATGTGGCCTATTAGGACGGCAGAATAATAAAACAACTAAAACAGAGCGACACGTGGCGCTGTAAACTTACAGAGAACTATTTTGTTGCAAAAGTTTTTGTGTTCTACAATACAGAAAAATAAATTATGTTTTACTGTTGTTTTTGTTGTATTTTATTCTACTTAATTGCACATGTGCGACCCCTCAAACTCTACTACCTCGATTTGTTATATGGTGTGTACTTTTTAAACCCATAAAACTTTTAATGTAAAACAAGCTCTACGACATGACTAAGTGTTGTGCATTTGTTGTAGACTCTTAACATTTTGTGGTTTTGTTGTGCAGAATATTGTATTTCGTTAGCTTAAACCTTATTTTATTTCATTGAATATTTGTGTTTGTGTTTGCTTGATTACTGTCAGCGGTCGACTTTTTATTAATTTTAAGTATTAAAAAATCCCACCGTTTGTGGCTACTTTCTGATAAATATTTTATTTTATCTTGTGATTTTATCTTACACTGGTACTTTAATGAATTACTCATTGCAGGTTCCGAAGATAAGGAAAGATATCGGTCGCTTGTGCTGAAGTCGTTTTTGAACACCAACACATAGGGTGGCGCAAAATAAACTGGAACGTTTCATTTGTATTTTTCACACCGCATAGCATGCCCGTGCTCAAGGCTAATGTAAACATATCAACAACAACAACAATAACCCTAATATCTTTACAAATATTCACGCAAATTAACGGCAATTTACTGCAGTGATCGAGGCTAATCGTTTTCGAAATCAAGATTTAGCAAATATCTACAGAACACGTGCGTTCCATTTTTATGCGCCACTTTATTCGGCTGAAGTCAAGAAAATTCATCTCTAGTCGTCGTTTCTGTCTTCGCCATGATTATACGCTAGTATTAGCGTTAAATCAGTCGTTTTGTAGATTTATGTTTTACACGCTACCCGGCACCTTACGATTACCGGCCATGTTCGCCCACGCATTTGCACTTACAGCAGCTGCTGTTGAACAGTAAATCAAGATCTGTTTAGAATGCTTATTGTTGTTGATTGACATAATCGCTGCGCATCGTGCAATATTCATTTATTTCAAGATCAAATTGTCGTTAATCTTAAAGGAGAAACTATTTGTTACTGTTGCTGTTCGTGTATGAATACAAATCGCGACGATAACTGACGTGCTGCTGTTTGCTAGAATTTACCATGTGTTTGTGTATATGAAATATAAACTTTGATCTGTAAAACAAGTGTTTTACTGAACAAGATCAGTTTGCCAACTGTGCAGTTCAATGTTCAGTTTTATTTCATTATTTGTGTACTAGAGCGGTCGGCAATCCACGTTCCATTCTGTCTATATTTGGCGCGCTATAATGTGATTATCGGTTTTATTCACCAATAAAACATAAATAAGGAAATAAGTAATTTATCGAACACGTATCTGATGCACATGTTTGCAATATAGCAGATTATTGTAGGCCAAATTATTCGAAAAACTAATACAACTTTGCAAAACAATAAAGTGGTCACAAGGCATCAGTGGCGTCCTCGGTTAAAAAGCAGACGAGGAAAGTTGCAATTTTCGGACTAGATCGAGTTGCGAATCTCTAACAAAGGAGATCATGTATGCTTTAATTTTAAGTTTGCTTTTAGATTTCTCAAAACGAGAAATTTCCGCCCCAAATTTTGCATTTTTTTTGAGCCAAACGTTTCTAGCAGCCAAAAATTTCGGGCGGGAAATTGCTATCCTGCCCACTGCCACGCCCACGACCAAACCTGGGCAAACCATAAAACATGTTATACAAACTTTAAATAAATGCATTGATTAACTAAATATGTAGCTTAATGTAAACAATAGCTCAAACAGTAAAATTCATGTATAGCTGGCAAGACAGAGAAAAAAACATATAGTACTACCAACAAGGCAGAAGTAAACAATAACAAAAAACAGTACACGAGGCTAACTACTACACCGTGTCCCAATAAAAAATAATCGAAATTGTTTCCGTCACAACTTTGTCAAATTTTCACCAACTTTGATAAATCACTGGCGTAGCCATAGCGGTGGGCACTGGGGCACGTGCCCCTTAGGAGAAGGAGACTACTCGGTTACTAAATGCGCCAAAACACGTCATTTTCACACCAAAAATCCGAAAATTTTTTGAAGAGGAGGCACAGCTCCTCCCCAAAAAATTTTCCTGTGGGAAGGGAATACCCTTTTTCATACCCCACCCATTAAGTTCCCCCACTACAACTAGTTTCTAACTATACGCCACTAATAAATGTTGGTACAAAACGACCAGGACGATAAAATTATGTAAGGTGCACTCACCTAATTTATGTCAACGCACTACCGCGTGAAACAGATGCTCCAAATTGTTACATTTTGTGGTGATTATTTGTATCAGGTTACTCACTTTTGCATCATCAATTCGACAGAAAAAGCAACGTAATTTAATAATTTTATGGTATTGAATATTTTACGGTGAAAAAAGCAGACAACAAAATAGCTGACTGATGAGCTTAAAAAACGTCTAATCGATGAGTGAATGCTTTTTTGATCAGTCCATCGTTGATTCCGCTATCAGCCAGTGGCGTTGCATCTAAATCATTGTGTCCGTGTATGTGGGACACACTGGGCATAAATTCTGATAATTTGCAAGCGAGTTGTTATACAAACTTACAACTCTGTTGAATAATTTACATTTCAGTTAATTGTGTGCTTAATTAAGTCGTTTACTGGAAACAACTCAGCGTTATGCAACAATTTCAGTATCTATATTTCACATGGTAATGCGTTGACATAAATTAGGTGAGATAAAAAATGTGCATTTTATAATTCGATCGTCTTGCCCATCTTTATGCCAAAAATTATCAAAGTTGTTGGAAATTTGACCCAGTTATGTTTTTCATGGGGACACGGTATATAGCACCGTGTAATTAAGACGACGATAAATTAATATGATCGCAAAGATGTGGCGCTGATAGGACGGATAATCTAGATGCGTGTAAACACGTAGCCTACGCTGATTCCTAGAGAGCTGAGCAGAGCGACGAATGACGTTCACTGTCACTCACAAGTTGCATTGCTGCATGGGCGAGAACGTTCGTCAGTAAGCCTATTGTAAGTTACTATATCTGCACCGAAGAGCTTACGTTTTTCGGCCTGTCCGTTTTTAACAAAATAGCTCAAAAATTATAAACATATCTGGATGAAATTTTTGTAAGAATATGTAAGACTAAATTAACAAAAAATTGATAAAATAGATATCGGTGGTGATTTGGATTCTTTGTGGATTCTGAAAGCTGGATTATCCTATGTAACACTGCATGGCGTGAAGCAGCACTCCGTTTTGTTCGCCTGGGAACAACACCATTATTCTCAACGGACGTCTCAGACCTCTGAACGCTTACAGTTACTCTATACAAGCTTAAAATCAGAACTTCGTTGATAGTCGACTGTGACTACCTCCATCTGGTACCATTTCGACGAAACTCTCTTGTGAGGTAAGTGGCTATCAGCCCTAATTGGCAAAACTTTTTTCATTTTTTAAATTTTCGTGATATTATTTTTTGGTTTTCCTAAGTTAGTAACGTGGTTATACGTATTTTCCATTTTCTTTAAATTTTCTCAAGACGATTAAGATTTTCGTATAAAAGACGTTTGCTTAAGATTTTAGTGAAAAAGTTTTATTTTGCTAAGATTTTCAAAGACGAAATTTTGTAAACTAGACCGTTTAAGCTGTTGTGGTAATAGCCAAAAACGAGAAAAGATGGTACGCATAGGAAAAACACACGACCACAACGTTTACTGTAAGTCAGCAATAAGCTAACTGTAATTAATTATTTACATTTAATGACAGTAAAAACATTTGAGGACGTTCATAATCTCAGCGGCGGCTGTTTTATTCTTAGCCGTGTGTAAAAATTCCAATAATTAGAAAATTGTGTTTTGGGTCTGTCGGTATCTATGTAAAATAAATCCTAAATGTTATGAGCATACACTGATGACGTGATAATAATAACAAATAACCCATCTGTCGTTACGGTGTGCCAACCGTACCCTTTATTGTCCGACTATTGACAGCCTGTAATAACTCGTCAGCGCCCTATCCAACGATCCAACGGCCCCCCTACGGCATACGATTTAGCCACAATATATGCGTTACGGACGACGACAAAAAGACAGACGACACATCGTACTAAAGGCTTGATTTACCGGTCGACCAATAATAATATTAAATGTACAGTAAGTGTACAAAGGCGCTGTAGACACAGCTATCTTAGTAACTCGATGTATACCTGTTTGTTTCGACTGAATTGACGTGTTGACTCGCAGCTCGTTTGCTGCTGCTACAACTAGGCTAATTGGCCTAATGATAACGATTACTAAGACGATGATAGTCAGTGCACAATCGAGGGTGTAGCTAAAACACGTACAGGGAATTCAATGCTGTGATACAAAATCTTGTTTACATTTCGCACTTTTATGCACTTTGTTCTAAAACAGTATCCACAAAAATGCCATAAAATTATTATTATACATTGAAACTCAAAAATTTTTAATTTTCTGAGCTGCGGAAATTGTCGCAGCATTAGCCTATGCAAATATGCATAAGATTAAACTGCATGTGAGCCTTCTTATTGAACGGATTTTTTAAAGTAACATAGTAGAGACGCTTTTTCTCCGTGAAAAGTGGAAACGGGAAGGGGGTCGGCATTTCTTGCGTTTTTCCCAAGACGTCTTGGTATGTATTATTCCGTGACTATACATATACGTCACTGCATTTAAGTAAACAATAATGTCGTATATTACACATATCACTGTGCGACGTCACGTAGTCTAGACGTTGCCCGGTCTTGTTGCAAGTCGCACTGAAATGTTCGCCCGAGGTGAAAACAACAACGACTTGCTCATTTCATAGTTTAATATATCATGGTTGTAGTACCCCTAAATCTTTACTGTTTTGCAAACTGTTGGGATCATACCGTTGGTTGTATTTACGCAGGTGGTATGCAAATACGCTCACACGAGTTTCATACGCATTGTCTTGACTTAGCCCGCGTTAGATGAAAGACAACAATATTTTCAGAAAATGTTTTTAGTTGTCAAACGGTCGAAGCCACATCGCTCTACAAATCTGGAGAGACATTACAAAGTTGCAGGCTAGAATAATTGATGCTGTTAAATCGCACGCTTCCTGGTCAAATGGATCTGCGGTGCAGCACGTATGCATACCACCATTCCCGTCAGCCATACTACGTCTTCTTGCAGCTCGAAAACTACTACACTTAATCCTCATTCGGCTAGGCAGGAGGCTGCGTTGGTCTCAAAGCATGAGTAGCAATCTCAAGTTGCTGTTGCTGAATCTGGAATCATCATGAGAGCTTGTCAGTGGAGCAGAAGAGGATGGCTTTGGTGCTGCTGCTGTCGATGTTGGTGTAATGATGATACGATTGCCGTTTCTGTTTGATATTTTCGTCGTAGGTTATTATGCATGCCCGAGGCAGTCGGACATTACGATGGGCGTATAGTCCTGGGACAGCATAGTCACCGTGGCTTGCTTGCCAATGGTGTAGTGGTCATGACGTTGGATTTGCAATCAAAAGGCTGCGGGTTCGAATTTTGGTCACGTCGTATAGGAAACCGCTTTGAGTAAGTTGTTCACACACATACGTGCCTTCGTTATTCTGCGGCCGTCCTAATTAATAGGCCGCATTACTGTTCTGTCTGTCCGACATCCTGTAAGGGCTCCCAGCTCGCTAACGAAAACGTGCAGAGAAAACAAACGTTCCCTAGAGCAAGGGCAGGCCTAACTGCAGTGTCTGGCAATTTTTAGCATTAAAAAATCAAAAGTCAAAGGGACGGCTGCATATTATGTTGTCACTAAGCTTACGTATGTTACTTGTTATCATACAGTATAATAATAATTGTACCGACGTAACAACCGAGAAAACGGAAAGGTAGCAGCAAATTATGGAGTAGGCTACAGGTTTCATCCAACATATACTTCGTATAGGCCTAGTATCTCAGCTGTTAGTGCAAGTATTATTCGACGTTAATTGGACAGTCTCTTCCGGGCAAATTTTTACACAAGCAGTCAATGAATCAAAGTGTCTCCGGAAGAAAGAAGGATTCCACAACCATGACAAATTGGCCCAACCGGTTATTTAATTTTCTCCCCACAAATATTGTTTCAGTTTGAGCTGAACCCAACTGCATCAATTTGTCGTGGTCTTGAGCTTGTCAATCCAGAATAAGTCGAATTGGGTGGAGTTTAGTCCAAATTTACTGCACTGCAGCGTAAAATCTGTTTTGTATGTCGGTTTTTCATAGTGCAGGATAAAGCCGAGGCTCCACTAACTTCCATTTATTTCGAATTTGTTTGTTGCACAATTAACTATACAACACTTCCACTATCAAAAGCCTGCAACAACAATTATTACGACAAATCCATATCAAGTGATAAGATATTGTCGTGCAGTTTGCAATACGACTTGTCTTACAATTCCGCAACAAATCCAAGTAGCGGAACTTGGACTTGATAGCGCCGGAGTCATTTGGTGCTAACTGTAGAGACTCTACGGCGTATAGTCAACTCTTTTAGTGGTTTCCGTCCTTTAGTGGACAGCCGCATTTTATAGCCTGATATCTCATCGTATAGGCCTATAAATTGAGGTTATTTATCAACAGATCAATACCAATTTTGCTTTGCACCGCAGTAACGTACGTCACAGTTGACTCGCGGCATCGGAGAATTTGTGCAGCATTCTGCTCACGTTGACTTTATTACGGCATAAATGTGCGATTGGTGTCGGTAATATGGCAGGTTGTGGGCCAACGGTGATCTTTTATTGCCGCGCTGTCATTAATTGTGGGGTGTATGGTTTCTGCTCTTAATGTCACATGCAGCTTTATAACGATACCTAATAGTGTACTTATTAATCCATTCGCTAGAGTATTTGTTTCGTTATTTATATTTATTCATTTATTGTTGCAGCACACAAGTTGCACAATAGGCCTACAATGATAGTGAAATCATATATACATGACTAAAAGACTAAAAAAGTGCGCAAAAACAACAATAAACACTCAAATTACAATAGTGCTAATTTTTTTATTGTTGCTAAAAACATTTTTGTGTTTCAGCGATGCAAAAATTGCGAAACTTTCAACCGCACCCGAGATGATGGGGCGTCCATTGGAATATGAGCCCCTAAAATCTATAATAGCTTGCTAATACAATTTTCTGAGTTTGTCTCTGCAGCGTGTAGTGATTGTTACATGTATTGTTCGTGTAATTTTAAAGTTTCTTTCGTTTAAAATTATCATTTTAGAAAATGTTTTTGTTGTGTGCATGTGATAGTTTTTTTTTTCAATTTATTAATCAGTCAATCTATTTGTTCAGCAAACTGCATACAAATCTGCACAGAATGACAATCAGTACTGTTGCTGTTCAATGTTGTCTTGAGGCTGCATGTTTTCAGCTGCATGTGACTGTATTTGTAACCACGTGCAGAAAACAAAAACAAATGAAATATCCGCAAATATCCGTAAACATGACTTATTAAAGTACTTTATAATGCTATCATTTTAATGGTTTTTTGGTCAGCAGCGGCTATTTCTCAGAACGACAAAATTATTAGACTTATCTTGTTGACGTCGACCGCTGAAAATACACCCAACTGCATGTGACAGGCACAGAAAATAATTTTATTAGTTTAAGTAAGTAGACCTATGTGCTGTGCTAGGTCAGCAATTTATTTTTTTGTCAACATCGATGACCTTGAATGACCTTGAACTCCCAAAATGGGGGATTTTAGTGCTTTTGCAATTTTCGGCTGTGGTGAACATTTCATAAGTGAATTACGCCGACATGGCTGGAGATAGACATAAACAACCTGCAAACAGCAACTGCTAAGGCTGTCGCGCGTCTCATGAGCTTTGCTCAAATTAATTGTATTTTTTAATGACTGCTCCATGTTGCATTATTTTATGTAATGACTAACTTGACCCATTTTGTGTCTTCGTATGCCTGTTTTTATTTTTTTAACTATGTGTTTAGTGTACGATTTTTTATTAAATATATAAAACAAATTTTATTATTTGTATGTCACAGAACTGCGCAGTAAACAATGAACGGTAGTTACACGGAGTCACCGGTAGATGGCGTGAATACCAGTGAGAACTTCAGCACTACAGTCACCAGCTTTCCCTACGACTCGATTGAAGCATTCTACCAGCATCAACTGCCCGGGATCATCGCTCTCAACCGATATTTCACCATCGTCTGGTACGTAGCAGACTATTTCAAGAACTCATCTATATAAAGAAATACATATAAAACATTTTAAAATAATGATGCGTTTTATAGAAAAAGTTAACTAATATTAGGCCTATTATGTTGTGTAACACGCTGTGGACACTGAAGCTAAGAACAGAACAGTTTAAGAAATTACAAATGTATATAATAGGGGCCTACTTTTGATTTTGTGACTTAATCTTGCTGTTGTTTTTAGTTCTGGATTGATCGTTTATTCACTTTTCGTACAATATATTGAATTTCATAGTATTTTGTATTGTTTCATTGTAATTTGTAGGCTTATGTGCTGTTTGACTGACGGATTGTTTTATTGATTGATTGATTACGTGTACAGGTACGTGGTGGGTTTTCCCGGGAATTTCTTGTCGATAGCCGTGTGGATTCAACCGCGCATGCGCCACTCGTCGGGCTGTTACCTGGCGGCGCTGGCAGCGGCTGACTTTCTATTCCTGGCGCTGCGGTTTGTCTTCGAGCTGCAGACGTCCTGGGATGTGCCGGTGCTTGATCGACCCGGCCTGTGTGAGGCGTTTCCCGTCATCTTCTACGCTACGCAATATCTCAGCCCTCTGCTTGTGCTAGCCTTCACTGTCGAACGGTATGTGTAAACGAGACCTGCCGGGCCGAGACCAAGACGTGACCGAGACAATGAGCACTATGTCCGGCACTATGTCCGGGACGAGACGATAGTACGTCTTGAGACGGTCTCGAGACCGAGACGTCGAGACCGAGACCACATCTCTCTGTGTCACGTTTCGCACTAAAGATAGAATAAAACATTTTTTAGTTGCAAGCAGTCGTAATCACTGGTTGAAATTGTCGTGGTCAAAATGATTTTCACCTAGGATTTGATTATATGAAATGGATACTCAACGGCAGATACAACAGTAAAATCGGACCCACGGCACCGCTAGACGTTCTATGGCTTGCATTCAGACAACAAATGGCTTAAATAATTATTTGATTTCTGTGTATTTATGAAGATCACACTTGGAAGCGCTTTGGGAAAATGGGAAAACTTCTTATAATATTATTTTGCATTTTTTGTTTTGCCAACCAATCAAAATATCGTGGGAGCAGAGCACGAGCTAGCAGTCGTGTTAATGAGATTGAGATTCAGTTCAGGATTGCACCAGTAGGTGAGTGACTGGCGTTGGATTCTATTTAATGTCCATGCTCCACTCCTTTAAATTGTTTTCTGGATTTGTCGCTCACAACTAGTGGAAAGTCTACATAATTATAGCAAGTTGTGCTACAAGTCCGCAGAAAATCCAAAGCTTACAACCAATTTACATGTACAACGATGTCATCCATGCAACTTAATTCTTGTACGACTTGTTGACCAATAAGCCCACAACAAATCCTAGTAGTTGAGTTTTGGCATTAACTCTGAAAGTGATGGATGATGAAAGTGGCTGCAATAAAAATGATGGATTACGCTTAATAGCGTCTGATATGAAATGACGTGCAAAGCAAAAAAATTATAAAGGTGATTATAAATGAGCATAGGCAAACTAATTTCATCGTCAAAATAAATGATATGTTAGTAATAAAAAGGCTGACGTCATCAATATGGCGGATGGAGTTAGTTTGGTTTTGAACGATGTGCTGTGTTTTATTCGCTGTAAATATGGTTCAGTTCCAGTTAAGCAGCTGAAGTCATGCATAATGGATTTTTATGATGTCGATAGTATT
>Ga0209367_1006984_pt1 | contig 15584 bp, 7 predicted proteins | sample WorMetLIZISLAND2_FD_187412 | JGI IMG/M metagenome (GOLD analysis project Ga0209367, IMG submission 187412) | Marine gutless worms symbiont microbial communities from Max Planck institute for Marine Microbiology, Germany - Olavius geniculatus... ... | reverse complement strand
AATACAGGTTCACTGAAATTATGGCAGTTTGAATACAAAGAGTTGAAGCACTGAAAAAATCGAACACGCATTCTATGTATACTGATCTTGAAACGTGTTGCTGAAACAATATACCAACCTAGATATCTTAACTCATGAACAAACTGTACAGATGATCCACCTATTGAAATATAGCAGGTATGCATACGCCGCATTTGCCCAATTCTTATAATATGGGATTTATTTGCATTAAATTTATACCGCTTTGAAGTCCCATAGGCCGTAATGCAAATTTTTAAAAATTTGGGGTAAAATAGAGGAAAGAGTTATCAGATTTTTATCCCAAACAAACTCGATCTTACTTTTCGGGCCTCGAATCACTGTGCAAAATTTCATCAAAATTGCGGCCGTAGGAGTGTTTACAGACAGACTGACAGAATGACATAAGTGATTTTATAATCTGTTCCACGCTATGCTATAGCAATGGGACAGATAAAAATTTTGGTGCGTTTTATGCCTCACGGTGTAGATACGAACTACTGGGACTACCCGAGCTGCTGCTGCAGGTAAATGAGCAATTGAGCATACGAGTAGATTGCAGGCCTACATATACTGGATTAATTACCGGTGCCTAGATCTGCCAGTCACCAGCTCTTGACCTGCACGCACTCTCGCAGTCCCATATATGCCCATATCTCCAACGCCACCCACAGACTGGTGCAAGATCGCCTGCAGTGTTGCTCGCCGACCGACGGTAGCACTTTCGCCGATTAGCTCGGTTTCGACCGCTGCTCTAAGCTGCATGCTGCAATATCTGCAGGTGGTCTAAATGACGACGAAATTCCATCACTGAGTCATGAAAGAAAGCATCTAGAGGCAGGGCAAGAATTGCAGTTTTCCGTCAGACACTCCAAATTTCCGACGGAATTCCGACAAACGGTTCCAAATTTCCAACACGGAAGATAATGGGAGCTCAAAATTTCAATGTTGATCCAAAATTCCCCCAAAATGGGTTCTTAGTTCTTCTTAGTGGCCAAATTTTGCACCTTTGAACGAAATTTTTTCGACAAGAAGAGGACTTTCTGACAGATTTTCGACAGGCAAAAATTTAGGGGAAGGGACAATTATTCCCTTGCCACGACTCCGCTGCTGGGCCGGTCACGTTCTCAAGAGTGGTCTGCAGGGTGTCCTCGGCGCCTGCCACGCTGAGCACTGCGTTGCGGATGCTGGAACGAACGCACCCGATTCTTTCTACCGACGAACAGCTGCTGCTGCTGCTAGCTGCGTGCCGCGCTCTCCAAGGTCATGACAAGGTCACGTCACCGACTGACAGCCGAAGCAAGCCGATAGTAAATCTTCTTCAACAGCAGCAGCGGATCAACGTGGACTTCGTAGTTGTGCCTAGTTTCGAGAGATCCGAGGTAATTACCGTATGCGCTTGCAGTCACACAACTGACTTGATTGGACTTGATTCATGACAGTATAGGCATAGCATCAGCAACAGCAGCAACAACTCTGTAGTGCATTGAATTGACGTCCAGCACAGCGCAGTAAATACGGTAGTCACTGGAGTTAATATCTGCAGAGCAAACTGTAGATTATATTGCTCCTTGATTATTCCATTATACATTTCCGTCACTTTCCGTCTTCCAGCATCGTCTCGACATAATAACAATACATACATACATACATACATATGTATAGCGCCGTAGTGCCGTAGCTTCAAAGGCGTTGTTCATATGGTTTACATCCGGGCTCGGGCCCATTAGACTATCAAATTACCTCACGCAATGACATTCACGAACGTGATCCTACAAGTAATGCTATATCAGTGCAATTTTAAGACGAAATTAGTGGGTGGGCAGTTACGTCGTTGCTGGAGGGGGCAGAAGAGAAAGCAATTGCCCCTTCCCCTCTCCCCCCAAAAAACAAATTGGACTGATGGAAAATTGTCAAAAAATATTCTTTATGTCGGAATTTTTTTGGTTCAAGAAGACTAAAAAATTTGGACTAAAAACTTTTATTTTGAAAAAAAACTTTAGGGGCAAAATTAACATTTTGTGTACCCATAATTTCTGCTGTCGGAAATTTGCGACTAATGGTCAGAATTCTGTCAGAAATTTGCAGTGTCTGTCGGGAATTTCAACTTCATGTCCCGCTTACTTTTTCAACCCAAGACGCCGCGCTGTGGGTAGGCGTCGGCGATCTCCATTGAACCTCATTTTCCTTCTCCTCCCTCTCTCTTTTGCCCTATCCCTTACCTTCCTTCTCCCTTTTCTCCCCTTTTCCTTCTCCCGCCTTTCCCTGCTCTTAAAGGGGGATCCGGGGGGTTATCTCCGGGAAAATGTTTTGAATTGAATTGAAATCCGTCGTTGTTGCAGGCCCATGACAATGATGACGAAATATTTTAGAGGCAACTAGGCTGCCTCTACCGGCCACATAATAACGAAAATAATGGATTATTCCATTTCGGCAAAATCCCTTGAATGGGTGGGCGATTTGCGTGTTTGGTTTTTAGTTCACCCTGTGCATACTTATGATCATTGATCACACACAGTACCACACACAGTACATGCGTGTCATACTGACCACTGCGTGCACTCGATGACCTTGCCGCTGATGGCGAGCGTTGCACGCCGGACGACAGGTGCCCGCAGAGCGACGACTATATCGTGACATTTCAAACGACGGTAAATCTACATCGCACGCCCCACACAAAAAAATGACTTTTTACGCGCGAAAACAGCCACTGCTTTCAGCGCGTCTTAGCCATCGCAATTCTGTCCGTCCGTCTGTCTGTCTCTCTGTCCGTCTGTCACACGGGTGGATCAGTCCAAAACGGTGCAAGCTAGAATTAACAAATCTTCACCGTCGGCTGTCTGGAAGACTCTAGTTTCAGAAACCGTAAAGCTTTCCCATAAATTCGAAGGGGGTCACCCCGAACGAGGGCGCTAAATGAGAGGGGGTGGGCAAAATTTGCAATTTTTGGCCAATAAGTCGCTGTATCTCAGTAACGGTGCGAGATAGGGGCTAGATTACTATTAATTACTAACAGGAAGTCGTATACTGGCTTTCGATTGGCGCCGAATTCAATGACCTTGAACGCCAAAGTAGAGGGTTTTATGGATTTTTTTGGCGATTTCGGGCTGCGACACAAGTCTGTATCATTCACAAGGTGACGCCACGGTAGCCTACTATCGTTACCGGTATGTGATCCAGATAGAGAATTTGGTATTTGTATATTAACTTAGCGTGAACACCCCAATTTTCAGCTAAATTACTGAACCGAAACTGCTATAGGCTTTCACGCGTCTCGTGAGCATAAGCTCAAATTTCTTGTTAACAATCACTAGGGGGTAACTTCCCCTTTCCATCTTTCTCTTCCAATTCCCTTTCTTTTCCCCATAACCATTTTCCCTTTATTCATTTCAATTCTTGACTCCCTCACCTCTTCGCCCTTTTCTTTCTTTCTTTATTTTTTTTCTTTCTCCGTTTTTTCTTTACACCCCCTAAATCCTGCTACGCGGTCCGGGAGAATTGCTGTTAGCACCCAAGCTTACTTGCGTTAAAACTAAAGCAAACACCGAGATGCAAAAATTAATACATTCTATCGCTGCTAGGGCCCCTATGAGCGTAACTGCTTGATAGGCCTATAAATTACAAGCTCTAGAAGTTCGTTGAATTACAACTGTTTCGTTAGGTCTATATTGCAATTTGCAAACGTTTTGGCAACTGTTGTAGTTGAACACGCCCCCTTAACCCCAGCCGGTACTCGATTTACTTACCCCCTGAGGGACGGAAAGCTGAGTTGACCTTGGTGTGGTTTACCTGTCCCGTGTTCGCAGACAGTCACACATTCAAAGCTCCAGACACTAACTACTTGAAGCATACCCGACCGGGACGTCAAACTCGCGTGTCCAACGTCCTAACCGTTAAAGTGCGTACACGGCGACGTAACTGAACTGAACTCAACTGAGTGACATGGTTCAGTTTCTGACGAACTTGCCGATGGACAAGCAGTAATGCATCACAGTAGGTACTGACTAACCGCGTCGGTGTCTACGTGACCATGGCCACGTACGCGTCAACCAATGAGCAATGGGCTCGCCCATTGGTTAGGTCGTCAAAAACTAAACCGTGTCAGTTCAGTTCAATTACGTCGCCTTTAGGCTTATACCCCGTTCACAGGATCAAGCAAACATCCAGCAAATGCATTCAAAATACACGTGCACGACGTGTGTTCTAATTGCTCGATGCTAGCTCGATGTCTGCTCGATGCTTGCTCGATGTTTGCTTGATGATTGCTTGATCGTGTAAATGGGGTATTACGCTACCAAGCCACCTTGTAGAATGGTGCGGTAATGAGCCAGCACGGTGCGAGGAGCAAGCAGAGAGCAGTGCAGTTGCAGTCGAAAAGGTGAAGCGGTTTGTCGTAGTTCGTTACGTAGAACGCGGCCGAATGACTGCGAAGTCGACACAGCGTGCAGTAGCGACTTCTGTAGGTCGTTTTCAGCCAACGGTCGATCGCAGCACTCAGGTCTATCTGCCACCCGTAGTCAACACCAACAGCAACTGTCATAAGCAGTGGTGTCGTCGCAGGGGTGGCAGCGGGCGGGGGGCAATTGCTGCTTTCCCCTACCCTTTAAATTTAAGCCGTCGGAAAATTGTCGGAAAATGTTACGGGACTGAGATCCCACATTTTGACGAAATTGTAGGGGAGGAAAGGGGCAAAATTCAGCACTCATATTGAGCACTCATAATTTCCTTTGCCGGAAATTCGTAACTTTCACTTGGATTTCTGTCGGTGAGTTGCAGTGTCTGTCGGAAAATCGCAACTACCTGCCCCGCGCCTATACTTTCTTGACCCACGACGCCGCAGGTTATGGAAGGCCTATACGTGCCTTTCAGGGCAACCTAATAGGGTGTTTACACGATCGAGCAAACATCGAGCAGCTAGCTCGACGTTCTGTGGTAATTAGAATGCTAATTAAGAGGGCGGGCGGGTTGTAATTGGAAGGCCTATATAGCACGTGATCATCTGTGGGCTAGGAGCCTAAGCTTGGGCCTACACTTGAGCCACGGGGCGGGGTTCCAATAGGCCTGCTTGAGTCAGCTCGATGTTTGCTTGATCTCTATAACGCAGAGAGAGAAGTTTAACTTCATGGCAGGGGTCCGCGTTCACTGCAATAAAGAAAACATGCTGTTTTAAAATATCGTAGCATGTTTTTTTTCTTTCTTGAGCGCCCTACGTTGCTGCAATTTCGTCAGGAACCTGTGACGATACTTGCACTGCACTACCGGTACCACTGTAATTATCACGATACTGTACAAAGTACATGTAGTCGCGTGCCACCAAACCGAAACGAGCTTCAGTACACGCCCATAACGATTAACTCAGCGCCTCTGAACTTTGAAGCCATAAGCTTACGGCACATGAAGCTATACTATAGGCCTACAAAATCGCGGTGACTATTACCGGTAATCCGGCAGCCGCAACAATACCTGTAGGCTATTATTCCGGTCGTAAACGAAAACGAAAAATTTAATTGTATTTGCCTGCTAGGCAGCGGCACCAGTGTAGTTGGGTGTAATTGCAGTAGATATGATGACCAAATTCAGCGTCAGTATTATGGTGTAGAGCTTATGGTTTAGAGTTTAGGGTTAGGGCTAGCGTTAGCGTTAAGATTAGCGTATTTCAGAGAATTTTGTGACAACGATGCACACTGCTTATAAGCGTAGGCGCCATATAATATTGGTGATAAATTCGACGCTACCGCTAACTAGTACGAAACTTGCCGACTGGCAATCCGTGATTCCCTACTGCTGGAAATGAGATCGTCAGTTGCCGGGCTGCCGCCGTGTCTCTGCGGTGGTACAACGAGCACCCCCAAACACCGTTGGGTACTCGTACGTACCGGCTAAGGCCGTCCAAGTCGGCCGCCGGATCAATAGCCGGCCCGGATCTGTAGGACTAGATATTTATCCGATTGCCGTAGGCCTACCAATATCCACTAGACTATAATTGATGCGGCTGCAGGCAAAATATCCTGTGCCATACAAAATAAAAATACATTTATTAAGAGGCTGCGTCCTGGCCGCGTTACGCGTCTTGCTCGTCTGTTTGTCTGTCCGTAGAAAAAAAAACAAAAATTTATTTTTCTTAGTGGAAGAGTGTGTTCTAAAGGTCAAGGTCGAGGTCGCCGAGCTCCAAAAACATGATGGGTCGACATACTTGTGCGAGAAACGCGCCTCATCTTACATTAATTTTGATCCACGTTCGTGCAGGAAACTTTCACAAAAACACAGTCAGTCAATCACATTCTGACCTTGCAGTTTTAAGTACCACTGCCTGCAAACGTCTTACGGAGATAGTGAGTGACCTATAGCTGTGTTCTATACAGTGCAGTAGGCCTAAATGTGTAGACCATTACGCCAGACATGGAAGCTGGTTGTGCAAATTTCTCTTCTGCTGTAAGCTTATATGTCGGCCTAAACTAATCAATGTTACAAAACATACCGTTACCGACCACCTTGCAGTTCTTATACCTCGTGCCCAAAACGCAAGTCTGCGAACAAATTGGATATTATGCTTGTTAGTTGCGCGGTCGTGCAGTATATAGGCCTAATGATAGTAGGCTATATGCCTAATTGATGTTGGAGAAAGCGAGAGAACCTGTATACAGAAGCGGCGTTGGGCCTGCATCAGCCTGCGAGCTGTGTCAAGCGCCTTTTCAAGCTGCGGCCGAATCATCGGGTGAGAAGTGTCCATTAATAACGCCAGGTCGCCTGCAGATAATTAGGCATATCAGACACACCATACGTCCCCGCACCGTTATCATCATCACTGCATAGAAGTAAGTATTAACAGAAAATTGAATTTTGGCTAATTCAACTTTTTTACCCACTTACCCGCGCAAAGTCAATAATTACCCACCGACGATTGTCTCCCTTTTTGGTCCGGACTTAACCTCTATTGTTTAAACTGCACTAAATTTGATCAGTTGATGCTTATGAGGAAAATCATTGAAAATGCTGCCACCAAATGTCACATGCACGAAATTCGATTTCAGCGTTGGCTCTACCTCAGACGCGCTGAGGAAGCTTATAGCTTACAGCTAGATTTCGAGGGCTTACTTTCAATAGAAGAAAAGAAAAGAAAAGAAACGAAAGGGATAAAGGAAAAGAAAAGGATAGGCCTATATTTTCCACTGCATGCCCCTAACCGATGAACACCTATGACAAAGTGATGGCGTAAGGCTCTCAACCTTCGAAGTGGACATCAGGCTGCGGCGCGCCGATGTAGTCGTTTGTGGTGAATTCGACCCAGATCCTCATGAGCAGAGGTACACCGACCGCCTGTTCATGGAACAAATCTAGATCCTCCACTGTTGACACCAGGATCTGACTGCAACAACGCATTTATTCACACAATCTTCGGCTATTTCCATTTCTAGCAAAAATGAAAAGTTTTTTACGTACATGAATAAATCCTAAAACAATGTATTTAGTCAAAATGTCAAGCAAAAGGGGACCAGTTCTTTAGTCAACGTTTACGAACTTTAAAAAACTACTGTTAAGATTATTTTTAATTTCTTCCCTGGCGTTTATTATGTCTGTGATTTTCAGCAAAACAGGCGTGAAAGATCCGCAAAAAGACTAGCAAGTGTGAATGCAGTTTCTTACTTATTTACATAACTTCAAATACAACGTATGCATCCGACACCGCCCAGAAATACCTGAGTTTCAAATTGCAGCCAAACCGCTGCCGATAGTGGCATGGTTAGTTTATACTATTGACGGCCTATCAGAACTTAACCAACGACCTATCCAACGGTACCATCGCCGATCCCATATAACGTACTGTTTAGCCACAGTACATAACGTTACAGACGACAGACAGACAGAAAACAGAGCGCACGACCTTAATACGGTCGGCTAAAAACTGCGTTAAATGATCGTGTACCACGAAAACAACAATTTTATAACAATGTCGTTATGATTTTGTTAAATTATGCATTGTAATCGTCGTTGATCGTCGACAATAAGAGTGGGTGTAAAAGGGAATGAAAGTCATTCCCGCGGTACCCGTCAGTTGCGTGCGATTGTTCAAGTTCTCATCAGTAAAACAATATTGCACTTAGCCATACAGCACTTAGCTAGCTATAAACCGTTCATTAGTCTCCAAGCGTGATTGTGTCTGCGGGCTAAAATAACCAGCAGCAAGTTGCAACAGCAGAATATTGCTAAAGCCAAAAAAATCCTGTGCTTTCGGTTGCAGTTTGATTTTTAAAAAAGTTAGGAAGAAGGGGGCAGTTTCTGTTTGTTTAGTTTACAGCATGTCTGTATAATAATAATACATACGTACATACATATACTGTAAACTATCGTAATGCATTGGACAGACTCCGTGTTCGTATGAACATTATCTTGTTTCATGACATTTCGTGTAACAGGCTATTACACAACAAGTTTTCAACAACTCATAAAAACAAACTGACACGCTGAATAGTATCCATGTGAGAACTAACGTGAAGATATTGCAGAATAACAGACTAAATGCGAACAGTTTTTTTAGAGAAAACTTTGAAAGCAAACTAGAAACTGCAAAAAAAACATGTTCGAAAGTCCAATAAAAACTTTAAGTGTACATAATTTAAGGACAGATGGAAAACGGAAGCACAGGCCTAACGCGTTTAACTTGAACTATCATCTGTAATTCGTTTCCTCGGAAGCGTTGGCAATGTTTCTCAGAAAACACGGATGCAATTGAGTCCGCTTATAGTTAGTTCGAGTGCGAGACCGAGTCCAATATGAGTTCACGAGACAAAGTGTTCGTAAAATGAATAAAATCTATATCATATTTGAGAGTTAGGCCTACTATCGCCAATAACTTTGTAACGGCACGACGTACGTGGGCGAAATTTTGCATGCAAACCCGTGTCGTACGTGGCCTACACATGGGCTAGGTGAGATGTCGCTGAGAGGTCGTCCGTTTGAGAAAATCTCACTTTTTCTAAAATTTTACAGCCATATCTCTTAAGCCGCAGCAGAGCTGTGACGTCATATGGACGTCGTCACTATGGTGACGCATCACGGCCGCCTTTGCAAACGTCGACTGTCGTCTGCTGAAACAGATAACGCTCGCGCAACCGGCAGTGAATGTCGCAATTCGAAAGTAAAAGTGAAGTTGACGTAATTAGTGTCGTCGTCGGGCTGCTAAGTTTCATGAACGCGACTTTGAAGCGGGGTTCATTGATGTCAGCGTTGCTCAGTCAACCGACACGATTATTCCAGTTCATGACTGCGGCACACTTTATGCACAATGCCAGCACAGCGAAGCGAAGTTCTTCCTCAATGTACGCCTGACGCACAGCAGCCATGCGTTAAACTTCACGGAGAAAGCCATCGCTTTATTGGCCCGATGCACCACTCGGAAGAACAGCAGCCGAAGTGCTTGCAGACGTTTTTTGCATCATCAGTATAATTATCGCTAGCGGGACAGCGGCTACGTTGCAGCGCTATGTATCGAGGCCGCAGGCCGAGTTGAGGCTCGAAGGGCCGAAAATGAAGGCCGCAGGCCGATACTATGACAAAGATCAAGCGGACAGGGAGCGTAGCGAGGTCGCTTGTTCTTTATATTCACAACAACAGCATGCGGTATGGGTGGGTGACAAACAACATAACAATACTTTCGTTTCACTTTTTCTCATCGTATTTCCATTTAAATTATTTTCGGTTCGTTTTAGTTTCAGAGTGTGGCTTGGTATAGTGTAGCGGTAACGGGCCAGACTAGCGTCGCACTGGCCATGCGTCACAGAAAGGGAGATGAGCACCCCGCTTATGTCCCGGAGGGGAATGGCACGCTGTAAGTTTTTTACCTTTCAATTTCGGAGCTAGATTAAACTAGCAGCTTGGACGTCATTTTTTCAGCGCAAATCTCTTTCGTATCGTAACGTATCAAAAGAACACCACAAATGCTAGAGATTTTACAGTCTTGCCTGTCTGTCAACAAAACAATATATTAGTTTAGTTAAAATACTAACAAAAAGAAACAGTAAAACTGCGGCGCAGTTACTTGCAATTCTACATGCAGTCAGACAACCACCGTACACTGCTGCTGTTGCTGCGATTGTGTGACGTTTTCCGTCCCTCATTACGCGGTCTTTAATGCCCCGGTTGACGATTTATGTACATGGCGGGGAGTGGGTAGCCGCTGCTGGAAAAGGCGGAGCAGTCGAATAACATACGGGGTAAGCAACAAGGATCATCGTCCTAAGTTAAATCTTGGCAAAAATACCGCTACTTTGGGCTGTTATAATTCTTTTAAAAAGCTGTAATTAAAAATGAAGGACGTAATTTCATAAGTGAAACATTAGGATCAATACAGCACTGCAGTCTGCATTAAAATACTCTCCCACCCCACTCCGTGTACTTAGAACGTAACGCTCCAGACATGAGAGCAGTGTGTGAATCGTCATGTCACCGTTTCTGCTGCTGCACCGGCTCCGGCACCCCGAGCAGATAAATCACTGAGAGACTTCAACAGTTCAACCGTGCAGACGCACAAAACTAGTTGCAGGTCATACGCGGTGTCGACAGAAGACTTAAGCTCAAATTCTATTACGCCGACTTTGCGACAAAGTCCGGAAAAATTTCATACGCAGATTGTCTTGGCCTGTCTTCAGCCATTTCGGTGCAATTCACTCTTAAAATGTGTCTCGCAGCCCAAAATCGCGAAAAATTCACTAAACAGCTCACTTTGGGGATTCGAGGTCGTTCAAGATCATCGATGTTGACATTATTATGAAGTTCGTCACCAGTGCTTGCAGAATGTCTGTGCCTATCTGTAACCGTTTACACGCTATACGAGCCAACAGCGGTAAAAGCGTATTTTAGAGGCCCTATAATATGCTTATTTTACCGCTATTGGAAATTAAGAGAGCACCCCTTTTTCACGTCCCCGTTCGAGAGGAACCATTTCACCCAGCGCACAAAATTTTGTCACGATTAGAGTCATTGCGGCAACCCACAGTAAAGATTTCGTGATCCTAGCTTGCACCATTTTGATAGGGCGCCAGTGTGTAACGGACGGACAGACAGATAGACACCATCTCGATGGCTAAGACGCGCGTAAAATGCAGATTACTCCATTTTTGCTTTTTCTGTCTACTTTTGTGGTATAACAAAAAACCGGCGTGTCGATTTTCAGTTCACGAGATCAGAAGTCAAGATCCTCAAAAAACGTCAAAACTCCCAGAAACATGACGCACACATATCTAGCATAGATGTGAAATAACGTTTGTTAACGTTTTTTTTAAAAATTTTTGCCACGTTTTTAAAAACTTTTTAACGTTTTTGAAATTTTTTCCAACGTTTTTTATTTAAAAAAACGTGCACTGAAATGCCTATCAAGACCTACGAGAAGCACTTTTGAAACCACAGAAACGAATTCATTGGTCATAGTGATGGTAGTTTACTTTGTTAGTCCAAATATACCAAATAAAAGTTGTTTATGTAGTATATTTGGTTAGTCTACGTGCTATGGTTTTATGACCACACGGTTAAATTGAAATTAAATAAAGTTCTCTTTGTCTAGACTATGGTTTCAGGTAGACCTATACTGCACCTACAGCATTAGGCATTAAGCAAAAAGTTAAACAAATTATGACCAACGTTTTTCATTCAACGTTTTAAACGTTTAAAAAAATTTACCAAGTTTTAACGTTTTTAACGTTTTTTTTATTTTTTTTCTGGAAAGTTTTTTACATCTATGATAGCTAGGTTACTTAACTGTTTAAAAGCACGCTACAAACAACGCCTATAGTCCAGTGTGCAGCGGGCGCCTGGGCACTGGGCACAGAACAGGCGGCCGCATATCACGCCAACATTTTTTTCTTGTTTCTGTAACCACTAAAAAAGTTCAAGCCGTAATATGTAGGCATACTGATTTTTTTGAAAACTGCTGTCGTGTTTATCGTACAGGCTATACTAATAACTGGCCGTCAGTCAGCTTTTTAACGTGGTTGGCCGAGCTCATCACATGGCACGTGTTTACGCCATAAACGTCACGAAACACCGTCTCATATAATCTTCTTCCTGTGTCTGCCACTCGCTTTGGTGCAATGATGTTTTTGACATTCGATTCTGACTACTAACATAGCCGCGTGACGTTCGCTAGTCGTGCAAAGACGTAAACTGTCAAAGCAGCCAAGTTGTTCCGGGATTACAGGGTGGGTACGATCGCGCAGCTGCAACAACCGCTGCAACCGTTGTAACCTATCTCAGTGCGTATTCGGCAGCGGATGGAATGTACAGAGTGGTCCAAAAATGACAACCGTTAGTTAAAAGGGGTTTCATTTTTGGATAACCCGGTACAAGGGCGATGTATGGCATTTTTGGTACGGCCTAAAGACGCATACAGAGCGAACAAACTGACATGAACTAAAACAAGAAAGCCCAGCTGTCGCTAGGAAAGATGCGCTACTACTTATACAGTTCCTGTTGCAGTACTGACCTTTAAGGTCATTCAAGGTCAATGATTATCATCTCATCTGAAAAAGCGTATGCCACTTCTATTAGTAATTAATAGTAACCTTGGCCCTATCTCTCACCGTTTCCGAGATAGAGCAATTGGCCAGTTTTCCGTTGAAAACGCACATTTTCCCTACTCCTTCCATTCAACTCCAAATTTTAAAGTGTTTCCCTTAAACTGCATCCCCCAATTTTTGTACGCAAAGAGCCTCGACAAAGGGCTAATTATTGGCGCAAAAAGTTTTCCCCTACGACCCAATGCTTAGCCGTTAGGGACAGACAGACGGACGCACGCACGCACGCACGACAGCTCGTACCACAGACGTTTACAGCATAGCTGTAGCGCGTCAATAAAATAAACTTAAACAAAAAACATCATTTCATTTAAGTTCAGTTTATTTCTTTCGCTGTGTACGCGCCTTAATTATTAAAACATTATACGAATTTTTCGAAAGATGTGAAGATTTTCCTGAATTTCTTGTTAACTTCTTCTGAATTCAACAACTAGTGCGAAAGTTTTTCGACATTTTTCTTAAGTTTTTCGCAAGATCTTTTTTGTAAATCTTATTTTTTGTACGACTTGCACATATCTGCCTGTACATTTCGGATCAGATGTACTCTTTTAAAAGTGTTCGTTATTTGCGCTCCCCCTGTCCTCCAATAGACAGCGTTATCACATTGATGTCTGTCTGGAGGATAACAGGGAAGATTATTAGAACTACCATTATGTTAATTACATATGCACGCGTATAATGGAGTTCTTACAATTTTAGGTTTAGCTTGTTTTTTGTATTTGTGTTTTGTGTTTCTGTAAAGGTTAAACTTACTGTTCCGTTATTATGTGTTTGTGTGCATTCCGCCTGGAAAGGCCGTCCCCGAAATGACCTATGTTGTGTCGAGTGGGACGTTAAACCCTACACACTCACTAACGTTATTTGCGCAAGAAGTTGCTTGGTCTTTATTATTTCGTAATTTTCTTACTTTCTAAATACGCCGCTAAAGAGCATGTGCAAAAATGCACAATGCGAACAAGAATAGAAGTTTTAAAATAGAACCGAAGTCCATCAAAAACGAAATTAACACAGTTCGCTGGGGATTCCGTCTCAGAGGCTTGTTTTACTGCGAGCGATCAGCGCGTGCAAGAAGTTTTGCAGCATGCGGCAAAGTCGAGTCGTGTTTGTGTTTGCTTCGTGTGCATTCGAGGCCAAGCACTGACAGCCAGCGTACTGAACTGGCTCTCAGCGCTCTCTCGTCATATTTCAAGCAACGAATTTGTGTCTGTCGATGCGAGAGATGAGGTGATGACAAGTGCAAAGGCAGCGCACCAAACGTAACGGCTTTGCTTGGCAGATTAGAGCTGTTTTTCCGCTCGTCGCTGTTGCAACGCGCTTTTCGATCGACAGCGCTTCCTCGCACTTAGCAGTCACTGCACTCAGGTGGGTGGGTTATTATAAGCCTCTCGGCTGCACACTACTGTCAACGTACTGTCAACGTCCACTGACTCACGCTTGTAAACCTATCTGTGATAATCATAATAATTCACAATATTCAATGTTTTAGTGCCTTATCTAGAGTAGTGAAGGAGATAGTGCATTACAATGTCAGTTGGAAAACAAATGAATCTATTACGAAAAGCAGAAAAAGAATCAATATGCTCCTGATGTGGGGAGGAATCGGGTGAGTTTTGCACCGGAGACGGAGAATACGCGCTTCCCAAACTAGGTCCGTGTCATCACAACAGCTGCGTTATACCCCGTTTACACGATCCAGCAAACGTCCAGCAAATGTATTCAAAATACACGTGCTAATTGCTGGACGTTTGCTGGATCGTGTAAACGGGGTATTAGTTGTAGTGGATCGGAGGTGACGAAATGTAGGAACTAGAGTACCAAAAAATTTAATTCAACAACAATGACTATTAGGCTTAATATGCAGCCATCCTAATACGCATTTTGCCTGACCGTCCGTACGCCAGTCCGTCCCGTGACACCGGATATTAACTCAAAACAAACACGCGCAAAAAAAACAAAATCAGTATAAACGTTCCCTATATAGTGCCCTAAACCAAAAGTAACCGATGTGCCAATGAATTTTCAGCTCGACAGGTAAAAAGTTTGTGAAAGAGTTAGGGGGTAAGTTGAGCAGCTATGTGATAGACGCCGCATATGGCTTACGAATTTTACAACAGTGTTGAATCGAGACTTTACAAGCGTGCTACAAGTACACACACTGTAGCTTGGTTTGTATACCGACTTGATCATGCCATCAGCGGTTCCCATGACCTTGACCTTCTCCGGGTTGTAGTCTAGCTGTCGCGGGTTGGGTGAAAACAGTTCGTACATGACCGCCGGGTTGGCGGCGAAGTCGGACCAGAAGCAGACCGTCAGAGGCTTGATCTCCGACGCACTCTTGTCCTGGGTCTTGCGAAGTAGATCACGTGTCAGCGACAACATCCTGCTGACGTCAGCGACGATGACGTCACAGCAGGTATGACGTCACTGCAGGCCGGTTCCTACAGCATCAGTACCGGTAGCAGCGGCGGTGGCGACTATGTGAAGCTGCAGCTAAAAGATATGTACACCTATTCATGTGAACTCATCTCGGAGCTACATGTACGGAGCATCACCTGCCGTACGGGATCACACAGTGCTACATTCTGCCCGATACAGGTGAACCCTGCCCGCCTTAACCCCAGCCAGGCGCGCGCAGGCTGCGGTATTTGGCTTACCTACCCCGTGGGGATAGAAGGCTGAGTGGAACTTGATGGTTTTTTGTTTGTATGTCTTGATGCTTTACGCTTGTTCACGGATAGGCCTACTTGCACACCCAAGTAATAACCGTGCCCGGCGTAGAGTATGGCCTCTACGCCGACTTAGGCCTATACACTGTGAACCATAAAAAGTGGAACCGTTTTATTTTTGTAATAACTTTGTCAAATATCAACACACTTGGATAATATTTGGCACACGTGTAGCGTAGACAATCCTGAACTAGCTTATGTGCAAATCACATGTCAAACTTATTTGCTGCTCTGTATTATACGCTAGTAAAACAATACACTATGAAATAGTGCG
>Ga0209367_1006983_pt1 | contig 15584 bp, 2 predicted proteins | sample WorMetLIZISLAND2_FD_187412 | JGI IMG/M metagenome (GOLD analysis project Ga0209367, IMG submission 187412) | Marine gutless worms symbiont microbial communities from Max Planck institute for Marine Microbiology, Germany - Olavius geniculatus... ... | reverse complement strand
AAGCAACTATAGTTTACCGCTCAGTTAGCTGACAGCCAGTCAGATTTTGTTCAGAAACGCGCACAAACTTAACTAGCGAGTTACAGTTAACAGACGGTCTGCTAACTGATCAGTTAACTAAAACATCCAGAAACCGGCCCTGAGTCATTGCGCACATGCTGATTAGCAGCATATAAGAATTAAAATGCATGCTCTGGTAACTAATTATTTCATGGTATCAAGAAACATTAAAAAATGCTAAATCCGATTCAGTTCAACAGAACGAATTCATCCAACGCTAGACTTAAACATCAACAGTTTGAAATTCCCAAACTCACCAGAAAGCAGATTTTAACTGCAAATAGATAACCATTTAATCATTTTCGATGACATCAGTTCATTGCCAATCATCACCTGTAGCATTCTTCACTGTGAAAAGGAAAATCTACAAAAATCTAACATATCCAATGTGCCACGGACAGAATGGGTATGCATTTCGACAAAAACGCGGGCCAGATGTAGTCAAAATGAGTGGAGTCGGCCAAAAAGTAAACGGAGAATAATTCAAATGCATTGCACAGACCTGTCAACAACAAGCCGACTCAGACAGCAAACCCACGCACCACAACAACGAACGAACATATAAGTGACATTGGGCAACTTCACTTTTTGACTTAAGACTTTCGCTGAGCCTTTTCACTGAGCCAAAGCTAAAGCTGAACTCTAAAGTCTGTACTTAGACCAAAGTTCAACTAAACGATTAAAAATAGAGGAAAACCGGTAAACCTAACAGAAAATAAATCAACCAGTTACGCTTGGACTTGCTTATTTAACTGCACCGCGCATGCAAATGATGTAATTACGTAACGTCTTACGTCATTGTGAAGCCATTACGGCGTTTATTTTTGGTACCAGACTGTTTTAATTTACTAAACTATCCGTGTTAGTTGCCACGTTTTCGCTCACCGAAATCACTTCACTTTTTGACTTAAGTAGGTACTTAGACCGAAGTTTAGCGAAGTTCAGCGAAAGTCTAAGTCAAAAAGTGAAGTCGCCCATTGCCCAACAGACAGACAAACCAGTTTATTTGACAGCGGGGCTTGATACTCAGACGGCACCGATGTCACTGGTGGAGAGATGACGTGTGACGATGACGTGGCCAATGGAGAACTTACACGCTCCAACTGATCGTTGCAGTACTCCTGTCGACTCGACTCATTTCTATCAAAGTAGACATCGTCCACCTCATGCTAACTTAGTGACAATAATAAAACAGAATGATGCATAACACAGTAAGACTTGCATGCTTTACACAGATTGATCGATTGGACAATTTGGCAAATAAATAGTCACTATCACTGCAGTGAACGATGATCATGCAAAACACTTGCAAAACAGCAGCAGCGTACAACAGGTAATTTGAGCAAAGCTCACGAGACGCGCGAAAGCCTATAGCAGTTCCTGTTTGCAGGTAATCTTAGTCTATCTCCAAACATTTCATCGTAATTCACTCTTTTGCAGCCAAAAATTGCCAAAAAATCACGTTAAATTAATATTTTTAGGGTTCAAGGTCATTCAAGGTCATTGATGTTGATAAATTTTAAAAGCCTGTCAGCAGTGCTTGTTATGATAAGCAGCATGTTTGTACCTATCTGCAACCAGGTTCACGCTACACGCGATAATAGCGGTAAAATAACCACTTTTTAGGGGGTTAGCTGTCTTTGACGCCCGCCTGCGCCGGCCTCCTTGAACCTAGGGGGTCGGGACTTGGACTGCTAAAATCTACATTGAAAGCTGAAAATTTCATACGCAGGTTGTCTTGGTCTATCGCCAGCCATTTCGTCGCAATTCAGTGTTAAAATGTGCGCTGCATCCAAAAATTGCGAAAAATTCACTAAAACCTCTTTTTGAGGGGTTCAAGGTCATTCAAGGTCATCGATGTTAATAAATCCCAAAAGCCTGTCACCAGTGCTTGTTATGATAAGCAGCATGTATGTACTTATCTGCAATCGTTTTCAAATTATTCGATCAATAACGGCAAAATGACGTCTTTTTAGGGGGTACCCCTTTTTGTCGCCCTTGTTCGAGGGGAACCCCTGCACCCAGTGGCACGAAATTTTGTCACGATAAACTAGAGACCTCGGGGCAGCCCACAGTAAAGATTTCGTGATCCTAGCTTGCACTGTTTTGATACAGATCACAAGTGTGACAGACGGACAGACAGACAGACAGACGGACGCCCAGACGATGGCAAAGACGCGCGAAGCATTCTGCTTTCACGCGTAAAAACGAGTTCAAGTCCCCACCGAGAACCATGTTTTATTTCTGATCGCTTACAAAAATCACAACACAAAACAAAGAATCACTGACGCAGAAAAATAATATAAATTCTGCTGGAATCTAATCATTTGCAGCTGCAGTAATACTCAACTCTTTGAACGCTTGATCAAACTCTGTTCATAACTTAGAAACAAACGAAACCTTTTGGGTTGGCACAGGTACTAACGAGAACGCTGTTTATGTTGACATGACCACGGCCTGAGTTCATTTATTCACACTACTGTAATCCGACAGACAGGTGTAACAAAATGCCACCAGAAATGTCTGTTTGTCGCAGAGGCATAAGAAAAAGTTGAGACAGCAGCAGCCGGACGCACCGGCTTGGCACACTCAGTGGCGTTGCTCGCTGTGCCAGATAGCTCTTAAAACGCAGCTCAAACGCTTGTCCGATTGTAGTGATAACGTCTTGCGCCAGACCACCACCGCACTCAATGACGTGGCACGCACGGCCGTGGATGTCGTCCTTGGCTACATACGCCACAAAGTCCATCGCGTCCTACACATCACATCAATCAAGTCTCACCCATTCATCTACAGAAAAAGAAGAAGAAGAAGAAGAAGAAGAAGGAGAAGAAGAAGAAGAAGAAGATTCCGCATAGACAGCTAGGTCCGTTGCGTGGGAGCTCATCCCCTTTACAGCGCTCTGAGCCGGTGAGAGTGAAGCCCAATTAAGCTAGCATACAGCCCAGGTCGGCCAGATGGCCGGCTCAAATTAACAGCCAGCGCCTTTAACCGACTGGGTCAGTATACTTGCAGTCCTGACCACAGGGGCTACTGTTGCGCAGAACTCGCCCTTTCTTCCCTATTGATAACCGTAACCACCACTAGTACTCATTTTACCATCCCACAGAGGGTAGAAGGCTGAGTAGACCTAGCTGGCAGGCTTCACACCGAGATGGTTTACCTGCCGGCAGGCAGTCACCCATCGCAGTACTAACCAGGCCTGGTGTAGAGTAACTTCGTTTCATCCGAAATGCGTCACAAACTACGCCACACCAGCAACCCATTCATGTACAGGGTAGTCCAAGAAACCAGACCTGCTTCAACGTTGATAACTTTGCACTGATTAGTGATAGAAGAGCGAGTAATATGTCAAAAGTTTCAGAATGCTCTAGAGAAAAAGTATAGTGGATCATCTAAATATTCTTTGCCTAATTTGCATAAATCATTATTACCCCTGAAATTCAGCCGGATTCGACTGTAATGCATGGATTCAGCATGGACATTTGAGCTTTTGTAACTTAGCAACGTTTACCAGTGGAAAGGCATGTCGTATGTCAAAAGTTTTAGAATTGTGTATAGAATACTGTAAGCATCAAACTTGCATGTCGTCCATGTAAATATTCTTTGCCTGATTTTCACAAATCTGCTCCATTCTCAACATCATGCTAAATTGACAGTAACGCATGGATTAAGTTTATTTTTTCATCAGCATACAGTGAAATCACAACAATCATTAACACACACACACATTTAGTTTAGACGAAATTTGACACAGGCAGTTGCCCAACTTTTGCATTCATAACCATCATCAGTCCTTTTACGCAGCTGATTGATCGCTGGAGTCAATGTGTTCAGGATCAGCTGAGCCCAGCATTCGATTAGCACACGTTTTAGCTGGTCAGTTACTGAAATTTTGTGTCCATGCTATCTGTTGCAATGCCCCCACACTGAATAATCCACAGGATGAAAATTTGGACTATTTAGCAGCAAGTTTTTGAGTTCAATGAACCCAGGCACACGGCAGTGCAGGCAAATGCATAATTTCAGGAGTAATATTGGTTTATGCAAATTAGGCAACAATATTTAAATTATCCGCTATGCAAGTTGAGCACTTTTTCTCTAGAGCATTGTGAAACGTTTGACATATCATGCACCTTTCTACCAGTAATTGTCGCAAAGTTATCAACGCTAAACAGGTCCATTTTTCGGACCACCCTGTATTGCCATATGTCGCGAATGAATCACATGTGCACAATAGCAGAGACTAAAGGCGATGTCAGACAAACGACAAAGTCGGCCAACTTTTGTGGGCGCGGTTTAGTTGCCCGACAAAATCGGTGAATATGACACATGGCTGATAATTTTGTCTGCTACTTCATACTTCATCAGATAACACAACAGCCGAATGCAGATCGCAAAATAATACTTGCATCACTTTTTTTCTGCATCTAATGAACGAAAATAAATAACAAACACAAGAAATAACTAAAATAAATATTCATCTTTTGTTGTAAAGAATCACCATAGCAACATAAACAAAATTTGTTGACCGATATACGAAAAGTCGGCCAACAAAATCGTCGAAGATAGAACATGTTCTATCTTGGCCGACAAAATCGGGTGATTTCATCAGCCGACAAAATCGGGCGATTTTTGCATGACACACGACAGATTTTTTGTCGGGCGATTTTGTCGGCAGATAAAATCGGCCGATTTTGTCGTTCATCTGACATCCCTTAAGCAATGTTCATAATCACTACAGGAACGACATGACGTTACTTCATACGATTGTGCTTATTAACGAAAACTGACTGAAAAAAAAAAATAACCACTGACAAATACCTGGTCTCCTCCGGAGGCAAATGATATCGAATGCATCAAATGATGAACGATCAGCTATAACAGTGCACACAATAAATAAACATATGTAAATATAAAGATGCAATCACAAAACTAACCAAACCGGATGTTCAGAGCTTAGCCCAAGCTCAGCTCATGACATCAAGCTCCAAATAACTGATCGTCCATTAATTTTAACTGAAAACTAACAACGGTAATTATTGCACAAAAATGCATTTTGTTGTTTAGCAAATTGTTCAGTTATTAAGTTGTAAGATCTCACAGATGCACGGAAACACAACAACGAAGTTATTTTTAGCCCAGTCTTGTAAACAGACTAAAATGTTGACTTTTTCTGGATAATACAGACGACCGAGATGATTTCAGATGTTCGTCATGACATAGTTGTATCACAGCACCTAAGATAAGTCAGATGACTGTTATATAATGTTAATTATGGTGCTATGCAAATTATATTACTTACTTACTTCAATCAAAAATTTTAATGATTAAAATGTTATTCATTGTAAACAAATTTGCATAATGATTAATTGCGTGATTAATTTTTATTTTCTGCAGCTCCAAAAATTCAATGTACGTATTCCAGATATGTCACAAAAACAAAACTTAAAGATGGCATTCCTTGTATATAAGAATAGCTAACACACAACTGCAGATGCTGAATGAAAAGAAATACAAAGCAGCTCGCATATAACAGACCTGTGTTCAGACCTCTGGCCATCCATGGATTAGTTTTTAACTTTACCTTTTTTGTTTTTAACCCCTGGGATCTGTAATAATAATAATAATAATAATAAGTGAACATTTATATAGCGCACTATCATTTCGAAGAAATCTCTAGTGCGCTGAATGCGTTATCAATACATCTGAAACAAAAATGAAAAATAAGTAAACGATTGACATACATCACAGTTATCCATGTCGATGACGGTGACACTCTCCGTCGTTATCGTCATGTTGACGTCTTTACAAGCGTGCATCAAATTGGGCTCCTCCGCCAGAAACGGGTCAATCCGTGCAGCCTGTATCAAACACAAACAAACTTTGTTAATTTTCCGTTCCTCATCCACAACACGTAAAACAAGGCATCTACTATCTAATGAAATGACAACCAACGTGTACCTCGTGTCTCAATAGAAAACGTGCTACTTTTATTTTTTGAACTAGAGAGCAGTCGTAGCCTGCAGGTACCTCCGCCAAGGCAATGCTATTCGCCAGGTGGCGTCACCATCTTCAATTTTGCAGCGGTTCCGCTTATGCCCCCTTTAACGCAATGGCAACAAAAATTTCAAAGTGATCCAGAATCCAGGATTCCTGCCGGATCAGCCCCAAAATTTAATCACTTGTAGCTTATGCCATGCCCGACATATCCTCAAAATTTCAGAAAGATTCGTCCATAACTTTTTGAGTTATCTTGTACACACACACAGACAGACAGACAAACAAAAACCGGCAAAAACATACCTCCTTAGCGGAGGTAATAATTCCGTGAAACATTGGCCGATTTTGATAATTTTCGGCATGCATTACATATACATCTTTATTCACCATGAAGAAACTTGACATAAATGGCCATAGCACCAAATGGCTACAACCAGATGGATGGCTCCGCTAATAACCAGTGCATTCTGCCTTCGTACTTCAGCTTTTTATTATTATTTTTTCACGCAGACCGCAGATGGCTGTGAAATAAGTTCTAAATGATACAGAAAGCAAACAAACAACGAAAAAACTTCAAACCTTTCTCGACTTCTTGCCAGCTGTTTTTAAGCCAACAGCACAACAAAGTCTGTTGATAGATTCCCTGCATAAGTACACGATAATAGAACAAAACTAAGATCGCTACAACGATCAGCATTTCCTTGAGAAACAAAACGTAGAATTGGATGGCCACAATGGTCTATGCACCTTCTGATTTGCGCACTAAACATGGCACTATAAGTATATACAAGGGTCATTCCATAAATAAGTTTACAAAATGGCACCATTCCATTAATTTTTAAACTAGGAAAAATCCGAAATATACGTTTTGTAGAAAATTTAATTCTTAGTACTAGGCGAAGTTTTGTTAAGGTGACGTCACTGTGACGTCATTTATAAACATTAATTACGGTGACGTTAGCACTAAAATTGTTCCATAATGAACAGAATGCTATTTTGTTTGTAAAAAAACTTACAGTTCAAGTTGCATCAGTCCAATTTGCATCACTTTACGTAACTGTTATAAAGCGCTAATTGGCTTAATCAAATGTTAATTTGTCAATAGTTATTAATCTTCTGTTGCCAGCGTTATCTTTATACTGTAAAAATGAAGTCTAAACTCTAAAGTGGACAAATATGACAAAACTGTGACGTCACAAACAACTATTAGCGCCAACGTAGCGTTCGACAGAATTTGAACGCTAGCAGCTTAATGGAGAGCGGTACCGGGCGAAGACTTCACTTGCATTTCAAGAGGTCACTGTCATACCGGAAGTAGGCCGACTGTATACCCTTTCCATTGCACCAATCGCCGACAGATTCCGACTTTCGCTTCCGGAATGCAAGAGAGTTACCCTCTCTGAGCACGTGCTGCATCGTGGCGTGAAACTTTCTCACACGCTGCAACACACGCTATAAACATAGCGTAGTAAATGACATCATCATTTCATTTGCACAACATTATTTTTATTGAAATTTATGTAATGTTTTTATTCCAACTGATCAGCGTATTATGAATCAGCATTACATTCTACACATATTTAGCCAATATCATTTTTTTGTGCAACTTGGTCCTTAATGCAAATCAGATTCACTCTGAAATGCATCCAGTATATGGCAACAAGTGTTTTACAATGCAGTAAGTACACGTTTAATGTAAGAAAATGGTAGATGGGCAGAAATTTGCATAAAATGTGGAGATGTAATCAGTCGTTCATCAGCGGCTGGGACAGCAGCCAGCATCGTTCGTTGCATCAGGCATTCAGCAGCTTGTTGACAGATAAGACAAATGTTTGAATGAACTTGGATGCTAAGTTGAAAAAAAAGCAATAATATTTAGTGTTTAAAAAAGTGACATTAACTTAAGTTTGTTGGTTTTTTTCTTTTCTGTGACTTGTGAGTTCGATACAGTACTGGTGGGGAAAATAATGCACAAACATACTGTGTTCTATTAGCAGATGACATCACAATAATGACGTCATCATCAAAAAAATTGCCACATATGCTCAGAATTAAATTACCTACAAAACGTATATTTCTCATTTTTCCTACTTTAAAAATTAATGGAATAATGCCACTTTGTAAACTTATTTATAGAACAACCCTTATACAAATGCTTTTTTGTTAACTGCCTAAATACGTAATGTAATGGAATGGAATATATTTCATGAAGCCAAATTTGACATTTAAATGCAGTAAAGTTTGCAAGCAAAACTGTCCATTAGACACAAGGTGAGCAGAGAAAGAAAATAAATTGTCTGAATAAAATCCCTTTCTGGGCCAGAAAGGAGTTACATCATCGTATAGTACCGGTAAATACAGCTGTTGCAGATTCAATCATAAGTTGAATATAAATGTACAAAACATCAGTTTATACACTTGTTAACGGCGACATGCAATGATTGACACATCAAAAACAGCAAAAATCATAAAAAGGTGATATCACTCACCATCACATCGCCTAACTGTCAATGTGCCGTTGAATAATATCATCTTTTTATGATTTTTGCTGTTTTCGATGTGTCACTCATTGCGCGTTGCCGTTAGCAAGTGTACAAACTGATGTTTTGTACACTTATATTCAACTTATGATTGAATCTGCAACAGCTGTATTTACTACTGTTGTTTTGTACATTTATATTTGCTGTTTTATTACAAAAATAATCTTTTTCCTGTTGGTGGTCAATTATAATCCATCCGTCATCCACAGCCATGAAGACACAGAGCCTTGCATATTTTGTGGTAACGACCTTGACCGTTTGGGGTCACGTGACGTCATCGGTCACGTGACCATTTGACTCGGCATATGTGGTTTCCTATTGGTGGTCCATTGGAACCATGCGTCTATCTTGCACCGTTACGGAGACATAAAGCCTCAAAGTTGCATTTGCCCATGTTAAAGGCCAAAAGTTCAGTGCGCATGCTCCGTGTCACGTGAAGGTGACCTGTAGGCAGGGGGGTCGAAAATGACCATCAGGGTTCATAGCAAACTGAAATGACAAAATTCAAGGACTTTTCAAGGACTTTCAAGGACCTAAAATTGCAGTTTTCAAGTACCAAAAGTATCGATAAAAAGACATATCATACTCGTACTACATCGAAATTTAGAGTGAAATAATAATTTATATACTTTATACTTACAGTGGGAAGTTTTGTTGACTAAGCAAGTGAACTATAACCAAGTAATAGTGAATTGCCAAATTTTACAACTTCTATGGGGCTATCATGACGATTAAGGGCCGTTTGTAGGTGAAAATTTTATACAGGAGTGTTTTTGGCCGAAAATTTCTAAGTCCGTTTTTTGGTCTAATTTTCAACTTTGGAGGATTTTTCAGCGAGTAGATATTAACTTTGAATTTTCTACCCTTAAAAACTCACACCCTTGCATGAGGCCGCGTCATTTAAGCCATATGCCGTGTGGTCTGACCTGTAAGCGTGTCGCTAAAAAAAGTTGACCATGAAACAGAAAAAATTTTCGCTATATTTCAGCCATTTGCCGAGAAGCCCCCAATGGACAGATTTGCACAAAATTTTGCACAGGGGGTTGTCTTGCCGACGTAATCGCTTGTTTAAAATTTTGTGTCGATCGATTGATGGGTCTCGAATCTGCGTGGGGTCGAATTTTGCCATTCACCCTTTACTTAGCCGGTCGCCATTAACACAGGGCTGTGCTACCACACGCCCGCGATGTGCAAATGAAGTAAAGCTTTGCCATCCCAATTATGACAAACAATAATAAATAATGTAAAGTATTACAATAAATAATTCAAAATTAATAGCAACACTATTACACAACACTAGCTTACATTACACACTAAAAAGAACGAGAGATCTTAAATCTCTGCCAAGTATGGTGCTATCACCTAGCGAATACAAACGACTTAATACAGCAGTTATCTTTCTCTTAGATGATGATGCAAATTCACAAGTAATCTAAAATGCCATCATAATCTAATCACTTTCTCCTTGGCCATGTCCAACCCCTTGACAAAATTTCATTGTAATTCGTTGACATATAATTTAAGTAATCCATGTGGTAAAAATCAAGTGATACTAAAATATAACATTCTTCATTATTAAAGCCCAAACTAATTCAGGAAGAAAAAAATGCAAATGACACGGGAGACAAAAGACTAAAATGACTTAAAATTGTTGTAATTTTCCTTGCCACACATGCCTAACGTCAAATGTCAACAGCAGAATCTATGCATATTGTAAAAACAGATTTAGCAGCGGTTCAGCCAACCAAGCATAAACTCAATCAGCCGAAGATAGTATGCAAATGTTTGGCATGGATCAATAGGCATAGCAACAAATTGTGCACCAGCTGACCTAAAACTCAGTGAATTTCACGCAATTTCACGAACATTTCCAATCATGCGAAAACTTGCCAATTACACGGACCATGTCACATCCGTGTAATCGTAAATTAGGTTGGGCCTTAGTCATTACTTCTGGTCAGCAGAAGTAAAACATTTTACATGAATAACACTAGAAATTTGGGGCAAAGCCCAACGTGAGTCCGCCCGGCGCCCTAAGTCCGACTGGGGAAAATTAGTGGGGGGGGGTAAAATTTCCCCGGCATCAAAGTCACGTGGCCCGAACTCAGATGCATTGGTATACGCCGAACGCGCATTGTCGACTTAGGGTAGGTCAACATGAGCGCTTATAACTTTGTTCATAGTGGACCGAATTTCACAAAATTTCTTTTGTTCAACGCCCAAAAGATCATTCTCATCAACGCCGTTTAGATTTTGTCACTCTCTTCATCGATTCCAGAGATATTTGCGCTCAAACTCGAAAGTTGTCGTAAATTGCACCAATTTTTGCACGTTTTTTGCCCTACCAAAGTTTAAGGGGGGCGGGGCCCCCAAATTTCGTACTTGCGTTAACACCCCAACCTAGAGCCGCGTCAAGTGCCAAAGTTTCGTCGGGCTACACTCCGTTTCAAAGATATTCGCCGCCGAACTTCCAAGTCGTCCGAAATCAGGCCAAATTTTGCATGTTTTTGGCCCTTAAAATTTTTTGGGGTGCGCCCCCCAAAATTCTGGACCGGCATTATAAAATAGGGCCTAGTACTGACCATCGTGCAAAATTTCACGCCGGTCAGCCCACGCATCTCGGAGATCTCGCGTCGGAAGAAAAAATAAAAAACATCTGCAGTAAAACATAAGTCCTTCCGAAAACTATCGTTTCGGGTGGACTAATAAATATGCTTCAGTCAGGCTAATGACAGAGAAGACAGATGGATTTTACAAGTAAAGAGCTAGTGTTGTCAAAGCTACAGCCAAAGCTGTACATACATTGTGATCAGAGTCCTTGTCTCAAAGTCTAACGCTCTCATGGACTCCAGCACTTGCATGCTTCCAACGTACTGCATACACAAATGCAACACCGCACAACATCAATATAACTTTAAAGGTCCATGGCCACGGTCAAACTCACTCTCGCAATTTCTGTAGATTTAAATTAGACATTTAACCTCGCATATATAATATGCCGATTTGAGCTTCATAAATATATGAAATTAATGTGTGAATTCAAACGAAATGCGTCATTACGTTACGTTATGCGAGATATTCTAATTTATCAGTGCCCGCAGTGACGTCATGACCCTAGCCCATATAGATCATGAATATTAATGGCCTAGCTGACGACGTCATCATTCTAGGCTAGGCCATTAATATTCATGACGTCTATAGGCTAAACTCATGACATCACTGCGGCCATCATGGCGGCGCATTTTCTACGTCATTTTCGTAGATCGTCGACTTCAAAGGTAAATTTTTCCCTGTTGACAAAACCCTGGGTGCCGATATTACTGTCAAAGTTATCAGAAAATTCTGCACTTTCAAGAAAATGGATAAAATGTATATGTTAATTTTGGCGTCCACGGACCTTTAATAAGTATGCAACCAGCAGAACTTAGTCTAAGGTTTCAGACATGCAAGGCGGAATGTGTGTCCATTTGCAAAATACCTTTTAATAGCTGGACTAAATTTCGATGAAACTGGTGGAATTGGACGGATAAACAACAACATTTTGGATAACAAATTTCTTGTGTCCCTAAGTATTTCGTAGACTACTGTACATTGTCTCAGTGTCCAGTCCATAAAGCTGAAAGTACAAGTAAGCAAAATGCATCGAAAGTGTACTGGATTAGGCAGTTAAGTACTGACTGCAAAATTTTCACATCAAGGTGATTAATTTTTATTATACAAGGGGCGTTCAAAAAGTTTTGCAAGTCGATATGTTAGACTGAAAAACTTTTTAAAATTTATACACCAATAAAACGTATACTTCTTTCAAACATGTATGAGATTAAAACGGATGTGACGTCATGTATCACATCATAGAGCATTAAACAGGAACGATTTGGAGTTCCAGCGCAAACAGCATAAAATTAGGTTAAAATGTTGCACGCCATTTCACCAGCCTACAGCCAGATTTTTCAATATGAGGCCCTGGGACACGTGATTTTATGAGAGCCCTGACAACTACGTTCATGAATTCATCAATTGTAATTATAAATATTTTGTAGACGAAATCTGTGCTGGCCGTAAATAAAAAGGCTTGTATCATTTATGATGGCTTGTCAAGATTTGACGTTGTCAGAAAAGTTTATTAAAAGTTAACAGTTAGTGATATCCGTCGTCTTTGTGAAAGGTTCAACAAAGTTTGCAACATACGACCTTGGGAGCCCTGGTGTGCGAGGGCCTAGGAGCAAGGCCCATAGATCTTCCCCTAAATCCGGCACTGCAATCCAGTCCCCAAGTTACAATTACCCAGCTAGCTGTTTGTGACTCTGGCTTCGTACGATAAGATCACCCCCCATACAGTAGAGACCTCACTTACAGCAACTATTATATTTTTCTAAATTTGAAAAATTTTCCATGTAGTGTCCACTATCCAAACAATGAATGACTCAAGTCTGTGGTGGGCGCATGGCTGGAAGGACAGACATAAAATGCCTTATGACGTCATAAGTTACAATGACGTCATATCTGCTTTAAGCTTACGTGAGTTTGTGAGAAATATGCATTTTATTGGTGAATAGATTTTGAAAAGTTTTCCAGTCTAACATATCGACTTGCAAAACATTTTGAACGCCCCTCATAAACTACTGAAATTCGAAGCCTCTCAATACCCTCGTATAGCAAATTCCTAAACTTTAAATGCTGTAATAGGTTTTCAGAGACTTTCAAGATTCTGCAAAAATGGATTTTTTAACACTTTCAAGAAAGTGTGGCCATCCTGTGAAGAATAATCAAAAACCAAATCACACACTGAAATTTTTTATAAGTTAAAATTTGTAAAAACTCACTCTGACACCATAGCAGATGCCAGCATTCGGCGACAACTGCTCATCGGGATGCAGCCAGCCATTGGCCGGCCGGCTGATGAAACTTCCATTGTTTGACCAATCATGGTGTGGCTGACCTTTGCTCCTCTTCAACAACTTTGCCATACTCAGCAGTCAGCACACACCAAGCCTGCTATTCACGGACACAACATTATTGTGATATATCTCATATCATTCGAAATGGATAACTTACTTAACACAATACGATCTAGATGTCGCACCCTGTACAAGGGCGCCAGTCCATAGTAGGATACCTCGATTTAAGCAAGGTAATGGACCTCAGCAGACTTATGACTATGTGTTTTCTTTCTTTCTGACATTTTTCGCGTAAATAATTCGGTATTTACTAAAAAAATGTAATGACTTTCACTATTTATAACTGCAAATTAAACTTATATTGCAGCTGCCAAATAAGAGAAAATAATCGTTGTAAACTTAAGATGTTAATCTTCCAGTGAAGTTTAGGTATGTTTGCTTTTAAAATAAGCAATTTTTCAGTTGTTATATCACTAATTAACCAACAACAACACGCATTTCAACATAAATTCACATCATTTTGCAATTTTACTAACATCACTTCACATTGTAAACAAACAGTCACGTGCGCTAAACGTAACGTACCGGTAGTGTCAGTCAGTTGTTAAAGTCCATGTGGATGTTACCAGTTAAGGTTAGAGTTAGGGATAGGAACAGGGTCAGGCTTGGCTTATGGCTAGCCTTAGCATTCGAGTTAGGACAAAACTAGCGATTAGTGCTTCTCTGCTGCATGCAGAATCATTTACTTCTTCTTCTTCTTCTTTGGGATACGTGCCAACTTCAATATGTTGAAGACTCCGGCACAGTATGATAGACACGTGATGGTTGACTGGTGCAGACGTATGATAAATAGCATGGTAAGTAAGTAAGTAAGTAAGTAAGTAAGTAAATGATTTATAAAGCGCCAAAGTCTCAGAAAAAATCAGGGCGCATAGGACGATGGACACTAGGTGGCAGAAAAGGCTGACTAAATTGTCAATAATTGGTGTTATTGATCGTGTGCATGCACGGTCTGATTTCACACAGAAAATGTTATTAACTGTGCAAGCTCGCAGAGCTGTCCACTCAAATTGCGGTTAGGCCTAATTTCCATGCCTGCGCACGGTCCAAACTTCTGAACTCGTTTATATGACATTTTGGGTATTGTTATGTCATCTAAGAATACACATCTTGGGCGGTTTCTCGGTCGACAGACTTTTGGAGTAGGCCTAAAGGTTGAGATGATTCGAAACTGAAATATCAGCTGACCAGACTACTCAGTACTCGAAAATGTTCTAACCAAAATAGCATCAACTATTTCAAGTTAGTTTTTTACTCATAATTAATAACAGAAACATGAACATACAAGCGCCCACGCAATTCTTTGCTTACACGTCGTTGGTACTCTTGTGCGATCTGCGCATGGTAAATAACACTTTTTGACCGCATACAGACCATGCGTGCAGCGTGCGCAAGGTAAATATAATCACTGTGATAAAAAAGTGTGCTTCGAAATGTTAAAAAAAAGCTATGACAACTCCAGGCTACTCAGGGATGGGTCGCGACGCCCAGTTCACTGCTGTGTTGCAGCGGAGTACCCGGCATGATCAGTTGGCTAGTTGTCGATGACCCTTTTAAATGCTTCAACAGATTCCAACTATGTGTTATATATATTCTAAAGTGTAAATAAAAAATGTCCGCCGCATAGTAAATTAAATTAGTTAAACAAAGTGTTGAAAGTTAACGAAAGTGGATAATTTTAAACTAAACGAGTGGTTTGCCATAGATCAAAACTGATCGTAAAGATCCATTCTGTGTTTGCCGAGGTATGTTACCTTGCTTAAATCGAAGTATCCTATTATGGACCGGCGCCCAAGAAAGAGTATTTGCACACTGAATGAAAAAAAGTATTCATGCTATTGTGAACACTACCTCACTCCAAACATGCAGAGCACAAGAGGACATGGTAGCAGGTTCTGCATTCCAGCTGGGTGTGTTGATGCCTTTAGACACAGCTTCTTTCCAGTTACCATCCGGATATGGAATAACCTGCCTTCTGATGTCGTCATGTCTCCTTCCCTCGAGGTCTTCAAGTCCCGACTGA
>Ga0209367_1006982_pt1 | contig 15586 bp, 4 predicted proteins | sample WorMetLIZISLAND2_FD_187412 | JGI IMG/M metagenome (GOLD analysis project Ga0209367, IMG submission 187412) | Marine gutless worms symbiont microbial communities from Max Planck institute for Marine Microbiology, Germany - Olavius geniculatus... ... | reverse complement strand
ACCCATAATGTGCGTTATTATTTTTTTAGTAGGCGTGTGGTTAATGTATGGAACCATTTACCATTTGATACTAATTTTTCTTCCCTTGCTAGGTTTAAAGCTGCTTTGAAACGTACTGAGTTGTCGAAGTTTTTAACCTATTGTACTGATTAGGATAGTTGTCAGTGCTTCGTATGGAGCCTTTCTGTCCTTGCCTGACATTGTAATCTTATTTGTACCTGTGTTTAGCTTCTGTTCTTGGATGTCAGTGCTGAACTAATAAATAATAAATAAATAATGCTTCTAGTTTTTTTCCTTTGCTATTGCTATTAGTTTTTAGCTTTTTATCTGCTTCACTAAGCTGCTGTGTTATCAGTGAAATGTATTAAGTTACAATAATGTTATTTATTACTACACTGTGTCTCAAAAAAACATCATCGACATTTTTGACTGTAACTTGAAAACCAATTATCAGATTTTAATAGTTTTTGGTACAAATATTGCTGACACAACTTGCCGTCAAATGACCGTTCAGCTTCCCACCTCACCCAGTGTATGCTTCTGCACTACCTAGGGAAAGCAGATCAAGCACAATATGTGTTGAAATAAACAGAAAACCTAAAAAAATTCATCCCCAACATTATCAATCGTAACTTGAATAAAGATTAGCAGATTTAATAATTTTTAGCACAAATATTTCTGACACAACTGGCTATTTAATATGTGTTTTAGTTTCCATTTCACCCAACATCTGCTTTTGCACTACCTGGGGCAAGCAGCCCAAGCATAATACGTGTTAAAATGAATGACAGAACGTCAATAAATTCCATCTATCTTAATCTGTGGGCCCAACTGGTAAGTGGTAAGTTTTTTTACACATATCTTAAGAAATTCACAACGGAAAACAACGTGTTTATTGTCTCGATACTTTACTGTTTAGAGTAACGGTGACTTCTTGCTGTTTTTCATCAAATTGCTCAATGTGTGCGCCTTGCTGTTGGACGACGCGCTCTCAAGCCGGCGACGATACTGAGCAATGACACGAACAATGAAAGGCTGATATTTCACAAGGTAGTGTAGCGACACACATCAGAATTTTAGAACACGTCAGCGAGGGAGGGCAAAATTTTCTGACTCATGCTATATACGAAACTGACCAAGTAGGGCCTACTTGAAACGTTTACGACATACAAAGTCGTAAAACAGATTTATGCTTTCCAAACTTTTTTGTATGTTTTCTCTATTTTGGAATAAAAAAGCTTTTGAGAATTCGAACAAACAGCATAGACCGATATCGCGTATAGGCCTACGCGATTCACAGACAATCTCTAAGCCTAAGAATTAGGCCTATTGATTAAAAGTTCGTATAATTATGATGAACGGTTGCTGTCGCTTGAAGGTTTGTGGATTGGATCTTCGCGTTCAGAGCGCGCCTGCATTCAACACAATCGCCACATGTCAACATTTTTGCTAGCAATTACTATTGAATATTTCGACTGTAGACCCAAAATCTGTCGTAAAACTTCCGTATATCAGATTTCTCAGTAACCATCTCAAGTTTATTTTACGAAGTGTTGTAAATCGGGCCCCAGAAGCGCTTTATGCAATCTCGGAAGTAGTAGCTGATTGGCACGAGCTAATGAGCAGCTAACTTGTGATTCAGCCAGCCACATCAATCAGCCACACTAGCCCGTAAAAGCTACTCGGGGTAGAAGGTACCGTTGATCTAAGCACAACTTGATCAAGGTGGCGGCACGCTTTGCATTTACGAACTAAAAAACCAACCAGGATTCCTATGAATAGTGTATGAATGCGCGATAAGACGTGGGACTGATTCAACAGATGTTCGCTAGAGACAAGAACTGTCATCATCGTTTTCATTTAGCCTATTCTAGTGCATCATGACATATCTGCAAATACGAAGCCATCAGCTGTGCATGACTGCATGCTAATAGCCTACTACTATAGGCGTACTGCAAATGTGCACAGCTTGGTTTATGCAATCATTTCAGGCTCAGTAAATTACTAATTTCGTTGTTTATTAATCTTACCCAACTCAATTTTTGGTTTGCCGGCAACATGTGTATGCAGTTGTTCGTTCCTTTTTGCACCTTCTAAATGCGACAAGTTGAGCTACAACGGACATCATACACATTACATCCATCAACAGTGAGTGGGTGAGTGAGGTTTAAAGTCCCACCCGACACAGTATAGGTCATTTCGGGGACGGCCTTTCCAGGCGGAATGCACACAAACACATAATAACTGAACAGTAAGTTTAACCTTTACAGAAACACAAAACACAAAAAAAACAAAAAAAACAAGCTAAACCTAAAATTGTACGAACCCCATTATACGCGTGCATATATAATTAACATAATGGTAGTTCTAATAATCTTTCCTGTTATCTTCCAGACAGACATCAATGTGATAATGCTGTCTATTGGAGGACAGGGGGCTCACATTCATCAACAACACATATCATGTTATTGCTGGATCCTAAAGATGTTTCTGTTTCAGCTGTTTGGGTTTTGAGAATGTGGCACACTGTGAAGCCTAACTGTTGAATCGCGCCGCTCAAGTTTTCTCGTTTACTTAACTAGTTAGGCTACTCACATTTGGTGATACTGATATCGACAGTGTAGCTATAGGTACTTGCTACGAGAATGTTGCATACCAGTCTAAAATATCTGGCGTATTGATGAGCAGGATTTCCAATAAAATTGGTCCGTTTGAACGGTCGTATGTGATCGGCTAAACTGCCATCAGTTGCCTGCTTGATCTCTGCTGCTGCTGCTGCTGCCCCACGGTTGTACTCGGTGCGAAGAAGACGCGTTAACTGATCTGCTGAATCGACCGCAACGACGTCATCACGGTCAACATCAGGCGGCAGCGGTGATCGCTTGCGTCCCGGCAGCCAGCCCTGACTGAAGTGGTAGTTCTGGGCGCTGGTCAGCAGCATCACGAGACTCAACAGATAGCAGCACAACAGCATCGTTGAAGCCGTTGAAACACGCATTTCTTTCGCAGTCTGCCCAGTGGCCACATAAAATGTCAGATAAGACGCTGTTGGTGATCAAATTATACATAAAACGCCACATAGAAATTTTACTGGCAATATTAATAGAAGAAAACGAAATAAAAAAAATCTACATTTTTCAGTTAGCACAGAATAGGCCTACTAATATTCAAAAGATTGTGAAGACCGCAATCGATTTTAACGTTAACTAATCACAGTAATTTCATTTATTTGAATACATTCGTCACGATCTGTGGGATGCATTCGGAGTTTTTGTTCGTTTTTTAGGCTGCCGTGTGAGGCTTAAGCAGTGGTTTTCAACCGGGGTTTCGCGGAACCCAAAGGTTCCGCGAGCATCTGCCAAGGGTTCCGCAGCTGGGCAGTAAAATTGACCTAGCTTACAAAATCGCACCAGATAATGTCGTAGAAATACTCAGCATCAATTTTTTTTGGTTTGGAATGGCGTTTATACGCGTCTTTTTTGCATAAACTTACTGCGTTGAGTCATTTTTGTTGCTAGTAAAATTTTTAGCATATTTGCATTTTATGTGTCTATAGTATAACGTAAGCTCCTACGCACGACATTATTCAACTCCAAGGCATTTTTAGAAATGAAGAAAAAGAAAAGAAAAACGTATTGATTAGGCTTATGTTTACGAAATCGTTCAGCCATTTATTTAGTTAATTCATTTTTCAACTAAAGAAAATTGAAAAGACACGTACGTCTGTCTTTTCCGAGGACGTCCAAATGATAAATTTTCTATGTTGGTGGCCGTCGACGACCGCCTTGTCCGTCGTATTTAGTTAAATACAATAACATACTGCTGCCTACTAATGCGGTCAAATTTCATATTGGTCATCTTTGTCTGCTTTGTCGTCCTCATGACGGCTCTGCCCTCAGTGCCCTGCTAGGGAAATGAGTCCGTATACACCCCGTAGTTTCATCCTCGCATCCGTCGCTGTGCAGGCCTAAATTAAACGTGTCGTGCAATATATAGCCAATGATTTAATCAACTTTAAAATACTGAAAGTTAACTTTGAACTAACCTATTTGAAACGTGACTATTTTTTTCAAGATAGCGTAGTGAAACAATAGACCTAATTTCAAAATTACATGGATAGTATATTAGCGAAAAACATTTAAAAAATAAGACAGTATTTGATGCAGGCATGACAAAAAACCGAGGCGCTAACTTTTATAGCGCTACTCTGTATGCACGCGCATCTTACACTAACAGTGCGGTCTTACCTTAAAACCGACTGACTTTATAAGCGTTGTAGTTGTACTGCACACCAGTCGACGTGCCAGTCTCGATGGACGACACACAATGCAATGCTGGACTATAGGCTACGGACAGCACAAATGTACAGTAAATATTAATGTCATCAGTCCAGGTGCATGCGAATGTCGTCGTGTTTTCTTCCTATGCATGTGCGACGCGATTTCGCGGATGTGGAGGCGTCAGGCGCTCTTCGAACTTTTGAGCACGTAGCCGCGATTCGGTGAATAATGGATAAGGCGGTGGTCGTTTGCAGACAGTAGCGATCAGTGAGAATCCTGCACTGCGTGCGTACGTGAGCTAAAATACTGCCACATCGACCGATGTAATTAACGCACTGCAGCTGCACTAGTATTGAACAGGCGTAGGCCTAATCGTGTTTAATTTTAGCAAATCGTTAGCTCGCAAATTCAAAATTACTAGGCCTACAGTGTGGTCATTATTACGCGCGACAGCTAGGCATATGCTAAGCGTTTCTTAGCTATCGTCGAGGCGTCTGTCTGTCTGTCCGTTCGTCCGTCACACCCTGCTGCCCTATCAATATGGTACATCTGGTGCAAGATAGGATCACGAAATCTTCACTATGGCCTGCCGTAAGGAGTCTAAGTGTTTTGTTACACAAATTTGTGCCCCTGGGTGAGGAAATTTTCCTCCGACAAAAACGTCAAATAGGGACACCCCCTAAAAATCGTTATTTTACCGCTATTGGCGTCTAGCGTGAAAACAGTTGCAGATAGGCACGAACATGCTGTTTATCATGACAAGCAGTGCTGACGAGCTTAATTCGGGGGATATCAACATTCATGACCTTAAACGACCTTGAGCCTCCCAAATAAAAAATTTTAGTGATTTTTGCGATTTTCGGCAGCGGTGCACATTTCTTAGTTTCAATATCAATATGTTGATAATCATGCACGTGGCGTGGTCGTGTTGTTAATAACATGCAGCTGCAAAGAAACTTTATTTTCACGTTAATGTTTAATAAATTTCTATAACCGCGACGCATCAACGTCACACCAAACAGACAAACAGACATCATACTCTGGCAATACCCGCCTATGCAATAGCATGGCACACGCAAAAATCGCAGAAATAAACTTTGAAAGTTCGGTTTAAACGGCACGATAATAGCCTAAGCACTTGCATCAAAAAGTTAAAAACAACATCGTGACGCAGACAGGCCCAAGACTCAATTGCAAAGTGTAAACAAAACATTTTATTAAAATCATTGTTCAACATTCGTCATCATTATCAGCAGCAGCAGCGTCATTTAATTTGCCAAAGTAAGTATAAAGTTCGTTCAATTTTTTCTGCACTTCAAATACGCAGCATCGTTGTCAATAAGTACGCGTATATAGCGACAGAACAAGCGGCGAAGTGTTTCAAGTTACAGCAATCACGAGAACGTTGGACTAGGCCTACGTATGTACAAGGGGGCAGACCTAAATGTTAACATTGGTTGGATTAGCGACTTTTTAAAATTCTTTTGTTAGCCAGCATCCAGAAACGACATAACTATGTTATACAGTTTTCAACCAAGCGTCTCAAAATCCACCTAATTATTAACTTGGCTAACTGAAAAAAACGTTTAACACAAAATCGCAGAAATACACAATCAAAAGGCACGTCGTCGGGTGCGGAAACAAGTATATTATAGGCTAACGGTACCGAAAGCAAGCAACAACTGAGCTTCTATTTATACTTTACTCACTGCGCTATATAGCGAAACGTCGAACAATGAAAAACTCGTCTAGGTGATGAATGTTTATCTCATCGATATCGATAATGATGCATACACAGATAGCTCCAATTTTTAATGGAGGAGATTATGGGCGTTCCAAATTCCAACCGTGCCCTTAAATTTCCCCAGAATATGGGGTTTCAGTTGCAAATTTAGCATTTTTGGACAAACGTTTTCCAACGAGAAGATTTTCCTACGATTTTCCGACAGCGCAATATTGTGGAAAGTCAACTGCCCATGCCCACCATGCCCCCACGATGCCATTGCTTCTGTTTATATGGCGTTGACGCCCCCCACCCCGTGATTCAGAACACAGATGTATAGGTGAAATCGTTCAAGCGTGTGAGCTGTCGCCCGCTGGCGCGTCGTCTCCGCCGTCGCCGCCGGCTGCGCCGAACCCATCCGTGGACAGGAACTGGTGAATAACTGCGTCGATAGAAGGACCGAGGTCTGCCGGCGGGTCGCTGTCCTGCTCGACGCGGGTGGTCTCGGTGACTAGCGTCTCCTCCTTGCCGCCGTGGATGATCGTCTTTTTGTGTACGTGCTTACGAAGCACCAGTCTATGTAGATACAGTCAGTCAATCAATCAATCCATCCACAAAAGTGCGTTTATACAGTGTGGGCCAATAAAAAACGTGGCGCTGTACTTTTGTCCATATCTTCGCCAATTATTGACCGATTTTCAAAATCCTTTCACTGGCACACTCTGCGGACAATTTGCGATAATGTGATTATTATATTTCCCAACACACTATAAATGTGCCTGTCTCTACATTACCTTGCGAAATATAAATAAAATATGAGTGTATAACCATAATAACAAACAAACATTCTGATAAATTTTTTTTAAAAACTCTTCAGATCAACATTAAGGTAGATGATCCGTATGACGCTAAACTGGGTAGGTTTAGCACAGTCTAGTGTCAAACGGATCATTTAGGCCTACCGCAATGTTGGTCTAAAGTGTTTTTTTCATTTATCTAAATTTTTGTTATTATCGTTAGTTTTTACTTACATTTATATTTTACAAGGTAACAAGGTAATGTAAAGAAGCATTTACGGTACGTGTCGTGGCATATATAATAATCACATTATTGCAAATTGTCTGCAGAGTGTGCCAGTGAAAACAAAATTTGAAAATCAGTCAATAATTGGCAAAAATATAAACAAAAGTAAACTGCCGCGTTTTATGGCCCACGGTGTACATCGCCATATGTCGCAAATGAATCAGAGGCACAGTCATATCAAACATGCTTCTAACGCGCGTTGACAATATTCACATATAAACAGTTTTAGCAAGTACTTCACCTTTTATTTTACCTTCAGATTTTTTTTTCTGCACAGTTGAACTTGTTTAAGCAAAAAAGTCAACCAATGAGTCATGTCATGTAGTAACTGTCGTATGTCTGAATTTTTATCTTGCAACTATTTTTAAGACACAAAGTGCGTTTACGAAAACGACACCCAGTAAAAAACGCTGTATCCAGCTAATGCAATAAATCGAAATTTTACAAAAAAAAACAGAAATATTTTGTTAACATTACTAGCATAAAACATTCAAAACTAACCTTGAACTCAGATCAGCTGCTGAGGTCACGTCGCTCGGTGGTCTTGTTCTCGAATCTTAAAAACAAAATAAATACGATAATTATTGACACAGTTTACCAAACACCACGGGCAATCGCTTTCAACGGACAAAATGTGCGTTTTCTGCACGAAAGAACGAATTTCACAAAAATTGGTCGCAAGGCTGTAAGTCACGCTACAGTAGATTTTCGAAACGTTCCAATGCGCCTATGTCATTGCGGGACAACGGCTATAGCTAGGTAAAACTCTGATATTAATTTCCGTAGCAATATGCAAATTATCGTGTCCTTCAACTTACATGGTCTTTTTATTCACATTAAATTTTTATTTTATTCAAAACCATCAAAGTGTCGGCAGTAGCGAGAAAGTGACTAAAAGTTTCCTTAAAAGCTGTATTATAGTTTTATATGCAATGCACTTTTATACAATACACATTATTACACTAACATGTACCAGTCAGTAATCTAAGTATAAGGTGTTAAAAATTCGAATTATGTTATTTTTTAGTTATGTAAAAATAATAAGTGACTGCCGGTATGTGATAAGCTGCAACACACAGAAGCAGAACTGAGTGAGACCTGGTTGTCGTTCTGCAGTCTGCAGCTGGTCCGTGAACTGATCGTCTTGCAGCTGTCCGCTGATAAGCTTCCTCTCAGTGGTCAGACGTCGTTGACCGGTCGTCTTGACGCGTTTCTTGGCCAGCTCGCCGTCTGGCATGGTCTCCGCCGTGTCATAGATATCTGTCACGACTTGAGGCTCCTCGGCCGTAACGTCGACGTATCGCTGGACGAGCGGCTCCGTGGAGACTCCGGTCTCCTGGTCCTCGGGCAGCAGAGCACGCATCAACACCGTCTTCTTCTCCACGGTCGTCACGATCCGCTTCCGTACGACCGTCGAGTCCGGCAGCGTCTCCTCGTACTCCTGGACATCCTTCTCCACCTGCGGCTCAGTCTCCACAACATCCGCGTACACGCCGAACATTCGCAGGTCCAGCTCCGACCCGACCGGACTCGGACCGTCAGTAGGTGACATGAGCGTTCCGTCATCACTCACCGGCGATCCTGCTCGCCTTTCTGTGTCCACCATCTCACCGTCGGGTCCGATTCGACGTACTTTATCCTCCGTGCCTGGATTACCGTGCGGTCGCAAACTCGCGGTGACTTTAACTACCTTCTTATTCAGCGGCGATCCATCCGGCATTGTTTCCTGGAAATACTGTTCGGACGACGAAGTCTGGACGTCGTCGCCGAACGGTTCCACAACGCCCGGCAGCATCTCTGTCACACGCTCATTCACCTCGGTGCTGACCACTTCTTCCTGGACTCTCGAGTCCGTCACGACGCCGTCGGTTCGCGTTATTACGCGCACTGGTTTCACGAACTTGGTCGTCTCAACGCGACGCTTGACAACCGTTCCGTCGTCCAGGCGCTTGCTGTCCTCACCAACGTCAGTTCGAGCCTCAACCGGACCCTCGATGAACTTCTGAGTGACTTCCGGTTCTGCAGTACGCCGGTAACTAGTTGTTGTGACAGTCTTAACGGCCTGCGTCCCGTCCGGTAGCGTCTCGTCCGATTGTTCGACGTTGATCGTAGCTGTGACTTTATCGGTCTCTCGCGGTTCTGTGACGCCGGGCCCTAGCTCCTGAACGATCTCGTCTATGGTGGCGTCCAGCGTCACCTCGCGATAGTTCGTCACCGTTGGTACTCCGTCGACGACCGTCACGTCAGTGACCGGTTGAACGCGCTTCTTCGTGAAGCGTTTCGTCGAAGACTTCGTACCGTCGTCCAGTATCTTCTCGCTCTCCTTCACATCGACGCGTTCCACTGCGTCCCCTTCCACCGTCCTCATCGCAGGCGCTGACGGCTTTGCTTCCTCTGGCTGCTTCAGCCGCACGGTCATCTTGACCACTTTCCGACGAACCACGACGCCGTCGACCGACGTCTGTTCAAAGTGATCGACCTCTATGTCGTTGTCGCAGTTCTTTGCAAACGGTTCGATGACGCCCGGTGGTAGCTGCAGGATGTTTTCTTCTATGTCGACGCTGACGACTTTGTCACGTGTGGTGACTGAGTCAGCCGGCATGCCGTGTCCCGGTGATCGGCGTTCAGCGACAGCTTTAATGTGCTTTGTTGTGATGATTTTACGGGCGATAGTAGTTCCGTCTTCCAGATTCTCTTCATACTGCTTTGTTTCTGATTCAGAGCGAATCGGACCGTCAACAGCGGTAGTTATCTGGGGTTCGGTTGCGGCTTTAACGTCAGTCGGCGGCTTATCGGGTTTTGTTTGACCCTTAATTCGCACAACCATGCGTACAATCTTTCGCTTTGCGGGCGTGCCGTCTGTAAGCGCATCGTCCGACTCAGAAACAGTGATATCTGTCTCACAGTTGGCACCAGACGGCTCAATCACGCCCGGCGGAAGCTCGAGAATGTTCTCCTCGATGGTTGCTCCAACCACCTTCTCCCGCAGGAACTTTATGATCTCCTTTCCGTCCGTTACTGTGACCTCGGACACAGGTTGAATCTTTCTCGTCGTAATGATTTTACGTCTAATAGTGCTGCCGTCGGGGAGGCATTTCTGATCCTGCTCGACGTTTGTCCGGTGCTCGATGTCACCTTCGATAAGTCGCGTCTTGGGCGGTTTGAGTGTTACGACCGTTGTGGCGGCCGTCTTGCGGACTGGTGTTCCGTCAGCAAGTGTCCGCTCCGACTTCTGGACGACAATGGTCGTGTCGCAGTTGTCGCCGTTCGGTTCAGCGACACCTGGTGGCAATGCAATGAGGTTCTCATCGATCTCGACGTCGATCAGGCGCTCACCCTTCCTCACCGCAGCCACGTCACCAGTCACGCCAGCAGGTAACTCGGGTGTTGTCGGCACGTAATGCTGCGTTACGGCAACTATGCGTCGAATCATCGTTCCGTCTTCCAGACATCGCTGAAACTCTAGCACGCTCGTCCGAGAACGGACCTCGCCATCAGGCGACGGGATGACCTTGGCCGGGATGACCTTGTCCAGTGGCTTGGCGCCATCGGGTGCTTCTTCTAGCGTCGTTTCAGTCGGCGATAGTAACGCATTTATTTTGTTGACAGCAGCCGTTTCCGTATCCGCTACGGTTTTTTCGATTTCATGTAACAGATCGCGCAGCGCCGGGGTGGTGGAAACCGGCTTCCGGTGAACTTTGGTCCGCCTGACGGTTCTCTTGACTGGAATTCCGTCAATCACATCGTCATCCAAACGATCCAAAGTCGTTTCACTCTCCACGTCCAGCCCATAGGCACTCTTTACGCCTGCCGGTAGTTCCACGTAACTGTCCTCAATCTCTTTGTCGACCACTTCTTCACGAAAGATGGATCCCGCGGGACGTCCATTGATTACCGCTACTTCTTCGATTGGTTTAATGTGACTGATGGTTACCGCTTTATGTTTCAGTGTTCCACCATTCGGAAGAGGGCGTTCGTCTTCGCTGACGTCTGTTTTTGACTTGACTGGTCCTTCGATTATCTTTTTCTGAACACCGTCGGTTACTATTGGTCTGGCATGCGCGTCCTCAACTCCAGGCTTTACAATCTCACCCGGTGTTTGAACTTGAGGAAGAGGAACTCCTGTATCAGCTCTTGGTACTTTGCCAGCATTATCTTCAGGTGACGGTATAACTTCTGGCACACCAGGTGTTTGCGTTATCGCTCCTTCTGGTTGTGGTTGGGCTTCGTCCGCGGTGGGGCTGGAATCTTCCTTGTTTGGCGTGACAACCAGCTTTACCAACTTGCGCTTGACGGGGATGCCGTTTGGCAGCTGGTCGTCGAAACTGTCCACCGTGACGTCGGTTGAAACATTGCTGCCGAACGGTTCAATTACGCCAGGGTGCAGCTCCAACACGTTGCGAAGACTTTCGACTTTGACCGGTTCTTCGCGCAGCGGCAGTCGTACCTCCTTGCCGTCGACACATCGTACCTCCACCACCGGCTTGAAGTAGTCCGTCTCCGTTGTCTTCTCTGCCACCAGTGTACCGTCGTCCAGATTACGTCGATCCTCCAGTGTCTTCAGCCTCGACTGCGTATCACCTTTCACGATTCTGCTCGGCTTCGTTTTAAGACGAACGTCAGCAGTCACGGTCTTCTTGCTGACGGGGATGCCGTCAGGTGTCTGTTCGTCTGATTTAGCTACGTTGATATCGCACTGCAAGTTATTTCCGCCGGCGTCGATACTGCCGCACGGCAGCTTTAGCACATTTTCTTCGACTTCGGTGCCGACGACTTTTGGTGATGTCATTCCGTCAGCAGCTGTATCACCATCAGCTGTAGGCTCGATGCGCTGTGTTGTTGTTACTTTTCTAATGAGCACGTCGCCGTTGTTTAAGCCGCGTCGATATTCTTTGGTCGTTTTGAGTGGAACGCCGGTTTCTGGTCCGGCGGCAGCAGGTAGGCCTATGCCACGGTCCTGTGCTGACGCTGGACGTTCACTGCTAACTGCGGGTTTTCCATCAGCTTTTCCATCCACGACTCTTGGTTGCTGAACATACTGCTCCAGTTTCGTTTTCCGTTGACCGTCTGGAAAATCTTTTGTACTGCCAGTATCTAAAGCCCGTCCATATGCGTCGACGGGTGCGGTTTCAAACGTATCAACAGCGTCAGGTTTTACATTCCGAACATCGATATTGACCACGTTTTTCTTGACTTTGCTACCGTCCGGCAGAGTGTCTTCGAAATGAGTTTCACTGGTCTCGCTTTCGATGTCGCTGCCGTAGGGGTACAGTATACCGGGCGCCATTCTCATAACGACTTCCTGGATGTCGGTTTGTATGAGTTGCTCGCCTATCTGTCGTTCTGAAGTTCGTCCTTCCAACTCGCTCACTTCAAAGACGGGAGCCGCATGTTTCGTCGTCGTCGTCTTCCACTTCAGCGTCGTTCCATCATTCAAAGTCTGTTCGTCTTCACTTACTTCAGTCCTGGGCGAAACCGCACCAAACCTCCTCGATATCCTCGGTGTTCCGCGACCTCCTTCGATGAGAACCACCGGACTCTTCCCCACATCCGTTTCGTCGATGGACGGCGAAATATCAGCCTCGCCGGATTTCAACAAGTCTTCCATGCGCTCGAGTGCAGATTTCAGCGGCGGCGGCGGCGGCTGCTGAAGTGGGCGCTTTTCGTATTCTGGCTCGATGCTGGTGTCAACGGGGACAATCTCGTCTGAGCTGGGTTTCAGTTCCACACTGAGTGTAGTGACGGTCCTAGTTCTAGGCACACCGTCAGGAAGCACGTCGTCGTACTTGTCAGTGCGGAGCTTGGCTACGACATTACTGCCGTATGGCTCAACAACTCCAGGCGGCAGGTTAACACTGTTCTCTTCTACGTCAACCCTTACGATCTTCTCGTGCACCGCAGGTTCTTTAGTATCGTCCTCTCTGGACGGAAACTCCGTGATTGGCCGAAAGCTGGTTACCACAGCAATCTGACGCTTTACTGTTGAACCGTCGCTCATGGCCTGCTGCTCTTCAGTCACTTCTCTTCTGGTTTTAATGTCACCCTCAACCACTCGCTTGGACGGCGGAATTCTGAGCTTTAGTGGCTTCTCTGCGTACACTGCGTGAACCGGTAGTGCGTTTTCTTCCGGTTCATCGGGGCCTGGCCACTCAAGTTTCTCGGTTGTTTCAGCATCTGGTGGCGTATACTCTACATCACCTGCGGCACCCTGCTGTCGGCTCTTGCGTAATTTCGGCGGCGTCCACATACCGTCCGGGAGCGTGGCTCGCAGTAGGCAGACGGGAGTTGGAGGTCGCTCCTCCACGGCTGACGAAGACCTTGGACATTTGGTAAATGCCAGAACGCCTGTAGCCGTGTCGGCGACGTCACGGACCAGTACATCCATCGGCAGCTGGTTTGCTTGGAATGGATGGAAAGGAACGCTGACTGACGAAACATCTGGATCAACGACTGCAATGAGATTTCCAGTCAGATCCACAAACTGCGGCTTGCCATCGACTGCCTGTTAAAACACAAATGCGAAAGACAAAATAGTCCTCAGTATACATGTCATGCGTAGGCCTAGTTGTTTACTAAATATGAGTGTAAGCCATGGTAATGCACAGTTAGCTTCCACTATTAAATACTTTAAACTGGAAAAAACAAAAACTGGTTTATTTTTATTGTACTTCATTGAATTTGTTTTTAATTTTTTTGTTTCTGTTGTATATATCTGTCATGCTGTCTGTGGTTTCTACCGTGTTTCGGTGAATAAAGATTGATATAACATAATAATTAGCAGAAATTGACAGCTCGCACCTCGACGTCGCCACTGCGAGCAATTTCAACGAAACCGTCTTCCTCAGCGGAAGTTGCTGGTAGATCAGCGTCGTCAGTCAGACAGAAGATTCTCAGCTGGCCTTCCGTGGGGCTGGTTCGTCTCCCGAAAACTACAAACTTGGCCATGAAAGGCACTTTGACTGCCTCGTTGTAAACAGCTGATGCCATTTCTTCAGCTGGCTTGAGCTTTGTAAAGTCAGCTGGGCACGTCATCAGCATGTACCTACAACGTTCTCTCAGTATTGTAAAATATATCCGAAATACACAAGTTCGTAACAGCCTGCCACCGGGCAGATTTTAGAAAATAAAATCACTCAGAAATAGGAAACAAATTTTGCTGACAGTTATTGATTGCAATGACATTAACAAATGGTGCAAATTTTCTTCTAAGAAGCTAAAAAGTGTTGTGCAGCATAAAATGAAACTTACATAAATGACAACAAATTTTAAAAAAAACAAGAATAACAACCTTATTGGTGCTACATCAGGCTTAAATGTCGCTTCATCATCTGATAGCGTCAGTGGCACGTCATTGGTTGCATCTCTCCAGCAAGTTGGCTCACCAGCCTCTGTCATACAATATAACGTAATCTTCGTTTAATAATGCGCTCTGTTGGAATGCAGAACACAGCAATGAGTTAGTGATACAATGAAATAAAATATAATGAAATGCAATAATTTCTGTAAGCCTATACAAAATGTTGATTTTGACATAATTCCATCATTTTCAGATGACGATTAAATACTAAACACTAGTACCCAAACTACATAATACTGCAATAAATAAAATACAGTTAAGTTAATCAAATCTTCAGGTTAAAGTACAAGAGGTAAACATTATGTGATCCTCAAAGTTAACAGAATTATATATTTCCATCAAAAAAAAACAAAAAATACACAACAAAAGTTAAAACAGAAAGGATGGCTTTAAAATTAAATACAGCTGAGAGATCTCAACATAGTTAACACAACACAAGAATCCAGTCTTCAACATTTATAGCAGGTCTCGTCTCAGTATTTGTTGTCAAAAACAGTTTCATCTCTCCATCAACAATAATTCTATTTCTTTCTTTACTCAGTGGTCACGTCATCATCATCATCGTGACCCGTAGCGTTCAACCGTAGCATCCCGCCATTGCGATTTGTCGCCAAAACGATTTGTCCTCCGCCAGCTACAGAACATAAGCCACCGGTATTCCCATGTGTCACGGTTGAATTTCGCGTAAGCCCTTATTGTACTGTTTAGCGTATAAAGTGCGAGTTAGTTTTGTCACACGAGATCGTGTATACTGTATTTTGGCGTTAATTTACATTGTATTTTTGTTTCCGACGTTTTCTGTTGCCTCCTGTGGCTGATCGTTTCACAGGTGTTGTTTTGTGCCACCCTATAGGCACATGACTAGCGTCAGATGCTCCGCCTTAGCTGGGCTAGGGTCGGTCTAAACCAGTTCTGTTGGGTTCTAGACGGGAAAATCGAGTCAGTATACCGCCCGTTTTTCAGTTGTCACTTGTGTTTGAGACGCGATAAAGAACGCGTGGTTGTGGTATACAGCGTGAGTAAAGCCGCGTGAGGCTTTTGTAAGACCCAGCGTACTGCTGAGGTGAACACGCCGTCGTCGTTGTGGCGAGACGAGCGATAACTCCTCCAGGAGGGCGAATTCCCTGGACGGAGAGATTCGAC
>Ga0209367_1006981_pt1 | contig 15586 bp, 7 predicted proteins | sample WorMetLIZISLAND2_FD_187412 | JGI IMG/M metagenome (GOLD analysis project Ga0209367, IMG submission 187412) | Marine gutless worms symbiont microbial communities from Max Planck institute for Marine Microbiology, Germany - Olavius geniculatus... ... | reverse complement strand
CCTCTAAATTCGCCGAATGCAAACTCGGTGGACTATCACGTGTGGTGTGCAATGTTGGAGCTTACCGCAAGCTTAAAACAAAGCCAAAAACAATCGCGGAACTCAAGGAATCGCTTCAGGTTATCTTGAACAACCTACCACAAGGACCGATCGACAAGACTGTGAAAGACTTCTCAAATTAAGCGACTGAAGGCTTGCGTTGGAGCTTGGAGCTGTCGGTGTACACTTCGAACATTCACAGTGACAATGAAATTTTGGCATCTGATCATTAGTTAACTGTGGTGTTTGACTTGTTTCAATGATGTTATTGAACTGGTGTTGTAACTTGAACATTTTTCACGCTGAAAAATCGGTAAACGGTCATGTTAAAAAATCTATAACTTCGTCATTTTTCAATGGAATCAAATTTTATTTGGTATTTAGCCGTAGAGCAATATAGTAAATAAATCTGTAAATTTTCAAATTAAAACGCTAAACGGTTGCTGAGAAAACAGCAAAAAACATTAGGGGGCTACTTTTTTCTGCCGCACCCTGTAGTCAGCCGTCAGATGCATAGAATTATAATGGTCAGATGACACAGATGCGTCCAACGCTGCATTTCAGCCAGTGTTTGAATTGCCGGGGGTGGAGGGTTCAACCCCACCTAACAGGCTAACACCCTGTCAAATTATGCACAGGGGGGTCAGCTATGTACTATATACATAGGATTTACATAACAATTTTGGTTGGGCTCCGACCGTCGAAAAGTTCAACCCCCAGCTAATTTTCACAATTCAAACACTGATTTCAGCGCAATACAACTGTATAGCAGCAATCCAACTGTTATATACAATACCCCGGTAACTTCTTTTCTTGTGCGCCGACCGGAGTGGCACTGCAGTTGCGCTGACCGCAGAACTGCCAGCATACAAGCCGACAGACATCGCGTCGTGGGTTGAATGGTTGAGACAAAGTTGCACACTTCCGACACAGGACGTAACGGGTGTTCAGATTTTGTCCTTAGGCCCCGGTCACACTTAGCCGTCCTGAAGTCCCGTTCTTCCACGACCTGAAAGTTACCGACCACTGCCGATCTGATTTCAGTCTGGAGAGGACGGGACCGCTCCCGACCTTCTAATGACCACTCCCGCTTTCTTCCGGCCGCTCCAGCGCCGTCTTTAAACCGACTAGATACCCGACATACGCCGCCTTGTTAACGAACGATCTTTCCCGACTAGTCCTGACGAAATACGGACCTACCAACGTTTATTCCCGAGCTGTTGAAAAACTATTCCCGACCTATTCCCGACCAGTCCCGACCTATTCCCGACCAGCAAGGTCGGGAGAGGTCGGGTTTCAAGTCGACTAAGTGTGACCGGGGCTTAAATTCCTTCCAAATGATGCATTTTTAGCCCCAAATTTTGTACTTTTGTAAGAATTTTCCGACAGCAAAAATGTTCCGACGGCGTACAAATATAGGCCTAGGGTAGTTAGCACTTTCCCCCTGCCCCTCTCCTCTGCTGCGACGTCACCACCGACAGGCGCCTTAAGCTGGCTTAAGCCCAAACTCGACTGACTTCGATTTATTGTATACAAGTCGCACGTAAGGGGCCTATACCTAAGAATGAGTCTGTAGGCCTATATAGGCCCATACAGTATTATGCAACAATTTTAGCACAAATCTAGTGGAGTACAATCTTTAATACAGCGGTATATATATTGATGCTATTTATTATTTTTCTTTAAATTTTACACGTAAGCCTAGGCTCTGTGCCTTCTTCACTTCTTCTGCCTAGGTGTAAAAATACCATGCTTTCGGTTGCCGTTCGTGACAAAAAAACATCCGCCCATATTTTTTTTCGTATCCTCAACAAAGTTGGTGCTGTTTTTTGTTGTTCTCGACGTTTTACTGCATAAAAATTGTTTGCATCTAGTCTATTATTCTGCAATAGTTTTTCATTAACTCTCGGATACTATTCAGTGTGTGACTGTTTTATGAGCTGTTGTGTAAAAATGTTTTTAAATGTGTAATACCGGTGTTATAAAAATATCATGAAATAAAATGACGAAAAACTTTCGCCGTCCCCACTTTTCAGCAAACAGCAAGCAGAAGCACAGACATTTTTTCGCCTTCGCTATGCATCAGCTTCACTGATCTTTGCCTACAAACTTGGCTCCTCGTGCAAGCCGCATGCAGCTAGATGACATTGTTTAAACGGACGACGGTGGTTCCTGGTGCTGAACTCGGCCATTGGCGGTGAGTCGACGCAATGGCTGCGGTATGTGGCAGCTGCCCGTGCGGGCGCGCTCTGCCGTGCTGCTCGTGGTAGGAGGTCTTCGCGACGGCGCCGCAGGTTGTTTCAACCCCGACCCTCCAGCTCCTGTGCTGCTGTCCGGGGACTGTTTACGTTCCGCCGACGCGTTGTTTGACTCCGCGGCAGAGTTCTGCTGCTTCTCCGTCGTTGCCGCTGAATCTCGTGGTTGCCCGGACTGCATCGTGCCAGATCCTGCTGCTGACTTTAACCCTGCATTACCGGACAAACATATTTCTAGGAAACCGAAACTGGGGTTGTGAGAAATTATACGGGGCCCGCCCCTTCATTTCCATTTTCCCTCACTTTTCGTTTTCCTCTTCCACTCTCCTCCTTTTCCCTTTCTTTCCTTTAACCCTCCCCTTTTTTCTTCCTTCCCCTTCCCTCCCTTTTCCCCAACTTCCCCTTAGAAGTACTACTCCTGAAATCCAGTTAGGGGGTCTGAGGGAGCGCTGTAAGCTCCCCGAGCGCGGTGTGGGGCGGAGCCCCAACGAAAATCAATTTTGGTGCATTTTGGCCTTAAAATTTGACACCTGGTGGCAACAATTTCAATGATTTTTTTCCTCAGAATCAACTGATCCAAATTCCAAACTACTATGAGAAACATACAGCACGCACGATGCAGCAGTGACATAGTGACATATAAACGCCCTGTGGCTCGGCGCAATTCTGATTGGGTTGGGGTGGTGGTCTCACAAGTGGGCTGTTACGGGAGATTTTGCAATATCATTGTTATAGTACCGGAAGACTGGTCAAGATCTCTGACGACAACATTCCCCGTCGTTGCCCTTGAACTTTGTACTGATGGTGCAGACTGGATCGACGAAGTTCGGCTGGACGACGGGGTAACGGCATCTTTCACGGTGGTGGATGCCTGAAGCTTCTGCGCCGCCTGCAAGGCCGGCGTGGCTACTCCCGTGGTGCGAATGCTGGACGGAGCAACCGCAGGTACGGAACGAAGCATCCGGTCGACACGGACCAATTTCATCGCTAGTGGACTAGCCGCCGGCGCCGCCGCCGCAGCCACGCTCGAACCTACAGAACAGTGAAACGAGTTCTTTGGCGGCGGCGTGGGTTAAAAAAGTAGAAAAAACTTAAAGTTGCAATTTTCAGACAAAAAGCTGCAAATTGCCGAGAGATGACGTTTACGGGTGCTCGAAATTTCATTTTTTTGGTCCAAATGGCGGATTTTTGGCCCCAACGTTTGTATTTATGGGTGAAAATTTTCACTGCAGTTCTCAGTTTCTGTAAACGTGTTCTTTCTTTGTCATGCTTCACCTAGGCCTATTGCGTGGAACAGTAGTCTCCCTAAAACTCACCATTACAAACTATTTACTATTTACAAATAGGCTTAAATCTGACCCTTATGAGGTCGTACTTTTCTGCAGTGACACGTGACTTGCGCACAATTGCGATTCTTTGCTGTTACAATAAGGGACGGAAAATTGGTTCGAAAAAAACTAGGATGCCCTTCGCGGGTCTTAAAAATTGTGTCCCGTCTTCTTTGTACGTGTCACTAAAACCTATAAAACCTTTAAAACTATTTTTAAAAACCTCTAGAAACATTTTCCCAATAAAATTAATTACAGTAAATGGCATGACGTGTGTTAAACTTATAATAACTTATAAACAATCGAATAACCTTCGTTCTGCTGCGCACGTGCTGAGGCGTCGCTGCCGTTGGTCTTGTCGAGTGCTGAGTCTTGCTGCATGTTCAATCGTCGCGGCAATCGGCTGACTTTAGGCATCATCCTGGCGGCCGAGTGGTAGAAGCTTCTACCTGGGTTGACCGCGGCAGCCTTTTTGACGCTATTCTCGCGTTCCCGTAAAGCACCGGCTACATCATCAGTTGTTATCGGAACTTCAACAATGTCCGCTGTAACCATGGCTTCAAAGGCGTTTTGGGCGTCGTCATCTTCGCTGCCTGAAGACGTTGTTGACCAGCTGCTCTGGGTGCAAATTGCTTCGTATTTCTGCGAAATGTTCTCATCGTAGCGGCTGGCCAGACACTTAACGCCGCCACGAGTCGGAATGGTGGACGGTTTTGTGTCTGATGACGTTAAGGTACCGTGCTGCGGATCCGATATCGACTTCCTGTCTGCAGTACTGTCCGCGGTAGAACTTCCCATAGAAACAGAAGCGCCGCTTTTTACATCTTCGCCCCCGCGTTGTACTGCATTGCTGTCTGAAATCCTTCTGCTGTAAATATCTGTGCTGTCCGTGCTGGTACTTTTTTCGGCGGTTAAATTGCTCTGCTGGCTATCTTCAGTCGAATTTTCTACAAAAACGGACGCGCCACTTTTTACAACATTGCTGCAGCCCTGCTTTGCAACAGCAGACCACCTCTTGCCGTCTGAATTTTTTTCGCCCCTAACATTTTCAACAAGTACAGACCTATTACTGGTACCTGCTTTGGTGCTGGCGGAGTAAGGTCGTTGACCGTTTGCGGTCGAATTTTCCACGAAAAGAGCGTCGCCACTGTTTGCAGTCTCGTCACTTCTACGGTGCTTTGCAGTAGTATGCCCAGTACTGCCATCGAAATTGTTCTTTTCGCTTCTGATATTCTCAGCACCACTTGCGTCGTCTGCGGGCTGGGTTTTTGCGTAGTCGGTTTTTGCTCGGTTGATTGCAAACTGCGGTAACATCGATATGACGGTTGCGTGGCGGGTTTGCGATTTCGTTGTTGTTGTCGTCGCCGCTGCTGTTACAAACGGCCGAACGTAGAACGTGCACGCTTGCTGGAGGACCTTTTTCCCCGACGGCGATGAAGCTGTTTCTCCACTTACGGCTGGCGACGATGCTATGGTTTTTTTACCGTCGGTGGCCGCTGTCGCCTCCAGCTGTGTGGACGACGAAGAATTGCTCTCTGACGTATCATCACTGTGCAAAGTCGTTGAATCCGCTACCGTAGCAGTATCCACAGTTAGAGAATTCGTGACTTTTGGTTTTATAATTTGTTAAAATTCGCGAACTTTTAAACCGCCCAGAACGGTAGTTCTTATGTTTTACTGCTGTTTATTATTTTTTCAACGCGAGATCTCCGAGGTCCGTAGGCCGATCTCCGCGAAATTTTGCCACATGTTCGGAAGCATGTTCAATTTATAAATGTTGGTCTAAAGATTTGAAGGCTTGCCTCCCCTCCAAAAAATTGGGAAGCGAAAACGTTAAATTTGGCCCGATTTTGGACCCCTTTCCACTTTGAGCGCGAATATCTCCGAAATGGATTGACATATCCAAAATCTGAAAACCTGACGCACGACAGCGTTAGCTCACGCGTTCGGCAAAAAGTTGGCTAAATTTTGGTCCACTAATTACAGAGATTTAAAATTGGAACTGTAGGCCTACCCAAAAAATCGACTTTTTCGGAAGACCATATTTTGGCCCCTATGGGATGCTGCGCCCTGAATTTTTTTACACGCGCCACAGAATGGCCAAATTTTGCTAGCTCATACGGGGGTAAAGGATGGGGTTCCCAACAATTTTTTTTCAGTGGGTGTCAAAAATTGGCTTAAAATGTAGCGTATGCACGCCTATAACTTTAGACCTCAGGGGATTAGACCCACGAAACTTTACCATGTTATGTGCTGCTAGGCGGGGGTGTTAACCCGGGTAAAATTTTTCGGGGGGGGAGGGCACCGCCACCGTAAATTTGGAAAGGCAAAAAACGTTCAAAATTTGGCGCGATGTAGAAGAACTTTCGAATTTGACCGCAAATATCTCTGGAACGGATTAAAGTATCGGCAAGCGGTCAACAGCGTTGTCAAGCAGGATTACCACGGAGTTGAATAAACAAAAATTTGATAAACTTTGGTCCACCAATAAAAAAAATTATAGTCGCGCATGTTGACCCACCCCAAGTCGCCATTGCTCGTTCTGTGCATACAGATATGGACAAGCGGTAAACGGCGTTATCAACTGCAATCCCTTCCGCGTTAAAGAAAGAAAATCTGGTGAGATTTAGCCCACTGACAACGACCGTTAGCGCGCGGATGTTGACCCAACCTAAGTCGACAAGGCGCGTTCTGTGTATGCTAACGCATTTGAGTTCTGGTCACGTGACTTTGCTACGAGGGGAATTTCAACCCGCTAAACTTTTTCACGCCTCGGACTTACGGCGCCGGGCGGCCTCACGTTGGGCTCTGCCCCATATTTCTAGTTTTGAAACTTAATTATTTGAAATTCGTTTGGCCATTTTGAGGCTATGGTGCATTCGACTGGGTTGTTACGGTGCAGCACCGCAACTAATTAGCATACATCAACAATGAGCACGTAAACTTGAATCTTTGTCTGCTGACAGTCTACATGAATTAGTTTCTCAATGATGATGCCGAAATCACTGAAGTTTTGGTTTGCAGTACGTTGTAAAATGTACTAGTTTGATGTGTCAAAAAAGAAAAATAAATAAATAAAATTCGTTACATGTTTTAAAATTCGTAAAATATTGCGAATTTTCAAAAATTCTCAGAGCGTAAATTCTCGAACTGTGGGCTGTTGAGAGTTTCATTGATTCGGTTTCACCGAAGCAAACGAATGTAGTGTCTCGTCTGGTCGCTGTAACAGCGCTGCCGACTGCAACAGGCATTGTATTCTCCAAGCATTCCATCCGGTCACTGGCGGAACAACTGGCATCTGTATGGTTGCTGCTTTTATCTTTTCTGATCGACGCTACATGTATATCACCTAGTTATTGTCAGGACGTTTCGCCCCGTATACGTATCGTTCCCAGGACGTTTTGTCCTTGTCTGGACGATTCGTTGATATGTTAGTGCAACGAAAGTATATCGGACTTACGATCGTGAGGACGTGGGTTCGACTCCCGGTCGGGTCACTATCAAGTGGCTACTACTCAAATGGCTGACTGTCGGCGGACATCTTGGCATATAACCAACACAACTCAGCCTTCCATCCTCCCGGGGTAAATAAATCGAGTACCGGCCTGTCTGGCTGTGTTAAGGCGGGTCGCGTTCACGTGTGTCGGGTGGTAGCTAACACTGTGTGGTCACCATATGGCAGGTGACGCTCCGTAGATTTGTCATGAATTTCCTATTGAGAGCTATGTACACCACCTTTACCTTTAGCTTTAAAAATTGCGGACGACGAATGGACGGCGAAAACGATGTCGTCTACACCCAGTGGCGTCATTTCAGCAAATCATTAGGGGGTCTCAGTAATCTGTAGGGCGGTCTTAGTCTATGTAGCGTATTGCTTTTGCAGCAGTAACACTGTTTCAAAGGTACGATTTAGGCCCAAAAGTAAAAAATTGAAATCAAAAATTCTTGGGGGTCAGTAGACCCCCACCACCCCCAATGACGCTCGTGTCTACAACTACATCTGTTCGTTTTCTTCGCCCATCTTCTCCATCGTCTTCGCCGGTGTTCGTTTTCGCCGTCGTCCACAACTTTTAGTAGGCGAAACGTCCAGGCCAGGATGAAAACGTCCTGGGGACGAAAAGTCATAGGGGAAGGGGGGAGTAACGTCCATAATTCGCGTGGTCTGCCACCTGTCTGTTGTAACACTATCTTCATGTTGTATGTATCTTCATCGTCGTCATCGGCGTCATTATCAGACGGCTGGGATATGATGTCCGCCTCTTCTGACGTCGTTGCAATCGTGTCGGTCAAGCTTCTCCACTGCGTACTAGCAGCAGCTGATCTTCGACGCTGACCCGAACTCATCCATGTCGAATCTTTGCTGCCTGCTGCTGTCGCTGGTGCCGCGTCCGCCGTTCTTAGCACCGGCGCATCTTCGTCGACCACGGCTGGAAAATCGGTTCACAAACTTAGGTATCGAAGTTTTTTTCTAATTTTGAACCTAAAAGTCCAAATTTTATGTTTAGAAAAGTTTTTCTTATTTGTTTTGCAATCTAGCTTATAATAGAAATCAATGCGAGTTCAAATGTGAGTTCTAACGTCACGTCGTTCGCTCAATAAAAAAGACGTGACGTGGAGAACGGTGTACAGAATTTGTCTTCCTGGATCTTAAAATTTGTGTCCCGATGTGTACACAGAAACCTTAAAAAATAATTTTAAAACGTTTGAGACTTTGAAACGCAAAAAAAAACATTTAAGCAAAACCTTCCAAAACGCAAAACCTATAAAAACCTTATGGCCTATAAACCAAAAAAAAACCTATGAAACTGTTCGCCAAAACCTATGTTTTTTCCAGCCGTGGCATCAGCTGATGCGATGACGTCATGACTGCTGCTGCTGCTGGTGCTAAACTCAAGCTTGCAAGCTGGCGGTGTTCTTTGATCTTCTATTGTTATCATCTGTTCAAAACTGTTGTCGACGCTGATACTATCTGCTTTGGCTTCTTCAATGTTACTACTGCAGTCCCGGTTGTCTTTCGCTTCACGGGTTTCGTTGCGGTTACCTGCTCGAAGCAAATCAAATCAAACCAAACCAAAACCAGTTCTAACTAACAACGCCCCTATTATTTTGAAAATTCCAAAAAGAACGTTTGCAAACGTTGAATAAAAACGTGATTTCATTATATTTGAAGTATTGACTAAATCCGTTGCTCAGATCAGAATGCAGGTTTTTGTTATCGTATTCTCCAAATTTTGCCATCATACACATGTGAGTAAACATGAATACAAAAAATATGCCATAATTTGTATCAATAACACTACATTTTTGTTGATAATAAGTGTTTACATTGCTGTGACTTTTGCGCTTAATGTTTAACGTTTTTTAAATGAAAAAAATTTTAAATTAAAAAAAATTTTAAAAAACGTTTGTTATTGCAGCGATAAGACTATAGTATAATATAATACATAACATAAAAAATCTGCTCATTGGAGGAAAATGCTCACAATGACGTCAGATGATAACATGTTAACACATTAGTGGTATTATTGTTTATACCGGATGGCGAAAAATAAAATGGAATATTTCATTTTTACACATACATGCGGAAAGGGAAAGCAAAATGATGTCGACAATACCTACATGGCTACGTAAGGGCCCTAATGTACATGTAGACCTACAACCAGTTTAAAAAGTGTTCAACGTGACCGCACTTTACTGCCGCAATCAAAGCCGGTCGTTAAGGCGTGCACAGAGCGACGTAACTGAACTGAACTGAACTGAACTAAACTGACATGGTTAGTTTTCGACGTACTGACCAGTGTGCAAGCAGCATTGCATTACAGCAAGCACCGTCTACGAAACTACGCTCACGTACGCGTCAACCAATGACCAATCACCAATGGGCTCACCCTGCTTGCCCGCTGGTAAGTTTGTCGAAAACTAAACCGTGTCAGATCAGTTCAGTTACGACGCTCTGTGCGCGCCTTCATAAATCATTTTCGAAACCAAGACGGAGCAAATATTTACTACGTGGCGCATGTACGCCTACATTCTGGTTGGTGGCATGGTTTGGTTGGTGGCGTGGTGTAGTCGGTAGCGCGTTTCGGTTGAAACGAAGTTACTCTACGCCGGGCCCGGTTAGTACTGCGATGGGTGACTGCCTGCGGGCAGGTAAACCATCTCGGTGCGAAGCCTGCCAGCTAGGTCGACTCAGCCTTCTACCCTCCGCGGGATGGTAAATGAGTAGTAACTCATTTAGATGGGTTACAGAAGGTGGGGACCTTGGTACAGCTGACTAGGGTTGGCTAGCCGGCCGCTGTGCCAGCCTGTGTCTGCAGGCTGCACACGGTGGCCGTGCGGCAGGCGGCTCTGGTTAGTGACGAAAGCGCATTAGAGGCGTGTTTGCGACGATGCGCTATACAAATTGACGACCTTTACCTTTTACCTTTATTCTGCTTTATTTACGCACCACCCTGTATAGGCCTACAATACGAAAGAAATAGGTTTCTAAACTGTTCGTACTTTTGGCTAGCGTACTGGCACGAGTTGGGCAGCTGACGAAGCTGCTGTGTTCATGCTTCAGCAACTGCGCTGCGGCGCACGACGACGTGCCACGCCGCCACCAACAGTTCGCCCATGATGCTGCCGAGCACTTGTCAATGGAATGAGGCTGCTGGCTACAGCCCGGCAGGACGGAGTATGGCGACATCTCCATCATCTCAGCCGACACAGCCGGTGTCTTACCAGCAGACCACCAGTTACGCGCAGCAGCTACGTCAAACGCCGCCGCGGCGTCAGTCACCGCTTTGCGACAGTCCTACACCGGTCGCCGCGAAACGCTGACACACAGTGGGTCTTGGTTGTCACAAAACAGTCACGCAATCGTGTTTACAGTGATCTCGCGGCCAGTGGCCAAAATAAAACTAACGAGGTAACGTTTGCTTCTCCTTTCCTTCCCCTAAACTTTCCCTTCTCTTCTTTTTCAGCTTTTCTCTCTCTTTTCTTCCCCCTTTTTTCCTTTTTCTTAGTAGTAGGCTGCTCTATACAACTAGGGAGTCCATGGGCGTTGGAAGTGTTTGAAAGTTGGGGGAGCAAGCAGTGGCCGGGGCCATGGCGAGCGCGTGGAGCGCAAGCCTATAACGGAAATCTGGGGGCGGAGTCCCAAGCGGGGTCCAGGGGCAGAGCCCCTGGTGGAGGGCAGGGGGCGAAGCCCTTCTGAAGCTGAAAGCTTTTTGGTTCTTGAACGTCCCACGGAGCGGCAAAACTCTAAGATGTCTATGTCGATTCGACTCAGTCTAACATCGCAGTGCAGAAGGCTCAAACTTTTGGGGGAGCAAGAGCTGTGGCCTGTTCTCCCGTGCCAAAAGTTGGGAAAGCAGCTGCTCCCTCTGCTCCCCCTGTTCCAACGCCCATGAGGGAGTCTGGGAAAGCGCTGTAAGCTCTCTCAGCGGGATCTGAGGCAGAAACCCAGCGGAAGTTGACATTGGTGCACTTCAGCCTTAAAATCTGATATCTGGTGGCACCGATTTTACTAATTTTTTCCCAGAGATATTGAACACATGTCAGGCATCTATACAGACTGAAAAATAGGCGGCGGGGAAACGCATGGTCCCCGCGTTCCCCCTTACTTTTACCACTCGTGGCATGGATGATGGCATGCCAGGCGGGCAATGAATGCCCCGCATAAACACAAGTGTGTAAAATCAAGCTGTACAACCAAACGCGGAGAGCAAAAACAATGAATGCGAAAAATTTATGTGTTAGCTTTTAATTAGACGGGGCTGCACGCCGGTGCGACGCCCGACGCAGCTCAGATAGGCCCACCGGGAGAAGTAAAATTGTTCTCCTAAAATTGTCACGTAAAATGTTTTTTTCTGTTGTATGTCTATCAGAAAAAAAATATTTTTCCTTTCAACATTATAATTAATTAACTTATCACAGAATTCATGGTGCACTTAGAGGGACCTAAAGCATGCATTTAAAAATAACAGAAATTAAAAACAGAATTTAGAAGAGCCACTACCAACTCCGCAAATCCCTCCCCAATAGGAAAGGAGTCACCGCTTCCCAACAGTCTACCCCATATTATACGATTAGTGATGGGCCGATCTGAAAGTTAGCCCTAGATCAACGAAAGTGAAATCCTAATAAGCGGCTGGAGTGGATATACGCACAGTGTACGTCTGACTGGGCGGCGTATCGTTGGTCGCAGTACTCGAATGACTCGATCGTTGTCCATGCAGCGCTCGTAACACAAACAGCTCGTCTTCCAGGCTCTGCTCGCGCTCTTTAGCCAGTCGCAGCGACAGCTTGAGACCCGATATCACCTCCAATAACGACCAGCTCGTGTCGTCCCCCAACTGTACCACAAATTATGCACAAGGTCAACTCAGCTGTACATCCCTCCGGAGTAGTAACTCAAGCACCGGCCAGTCTGGCTGGTTTTAAGGCGGAGCGAGTTCATCTGTGTCGAGTGCCAAGTAACGAAAAAAACAGGTGACGCTCCATAAAGAGCTATTCTAATCTATATACATCTTTTAACTTTTAACCTTTACTCCACAGAGTTGATGTTTTTCTTTAAATTCCCGTGCTTCTAGCTGCCGCTCGTCCCGAAAATAATCTTTGTCCTTAAACTTTTCATCAACCCTCAAAATATTGGTGCACTTTTGTTTGCTTTCTAAGTTTTACCGCAACAAAATTGTTTGTCTGAAGTCACCTCAATTAGTTGTTATTTTTTTTACAAAAAGTCAATATTTTAGTTCGTGTAAAATAAAACACTTAATAATTTTGTCTCAGTGCATCTGTAAAAACTTATAGCCCAATTACTAAACAAGAAATTTGAGTTAATGCTCGCGAGACGCGCGAAAGCCTATAGCAGTTTCGGTTCAGAGTATAGCTGAAAATTGGAGTGTTCACGCTAAGTTAATATACAAATACCAAATTCTCTATCTGGATCGCATAACGATAGTTCCATGGCGCCACCTTGTGAATGATCTAGACTTGTGTCGCAGCCCGAAATCGCCAAAAAATCCGTAAATCCCTCTATTTTGGCGTTCAAGGTCATTCAAGGTCATTGAATTCGACGCCAATCGAGAGCCAGTTTACGACTTCCTATTAGTGATTAATAGGTCTTATCTCGCACCGTTACTGAGATACAGCGACTTATTGGCCAAAAATCACAAATTTTCCCTACCCCTCTCATTTAGCGCCCTCGTTCGGGGTGACCCCCTTCGAATTTATGGAAAAGCTTTACGATTCATGAAACTAGAGTTTTCCAGGCAGACGACGGTGAAGATTTGGTGATCCTAGCTTGCACCGTTTTTGACTGATCCACCCGTGTGACAGACAGACAAACAGACGAACAGACGGACAGACAGAATTGCGATGGCTAAGAAGCGCTGAAAGCAGTAGCTGCTTTCGCGCGTAAGAATTGTTAGACGAAAAAAATGCATTTTCTTTGGCAATTATTACTGTTAGCTTTGAATCGATAGTCAACGATTGGTTAATGGTTCATTTTTGCAAAGTTATCAAGTTAACTATTCAAAAAGTTAGCCTAATCGCTACCAGTTCTATATCTGACCTGTCTTTAGTCTTTTCTGTTGAAAATGTAAAGTATGACAAATTCCAGTAAATATTTTAACAAACAGAATCAACAACCTTGCTCATGTCTGTGCAAGATTTCGTGAATCCAAGCCAACTTAAATTCATGTCACAGTAACACTTCCGCCGCCGCTAGCACCACCAAGCGAATGCATTCGTAGATTTTGGCAGACGTAGGTTGCTGCACAGCTCTTCATTTACCCACACCAAAAAACCATGTGACCTTGAGCTTTGACCTATGCCCTTGAAATTCAATACGAATCTAAACTCTAAAGGTTGTCAAAGCGCACGTTTCTGCAAAATTTCCTCAATCGAACTGCAGCGGTTCATTAGTTATAGTGTTGGAAGAGACACAGAGAAAAAAACTTAGCACTTGACAATTATTCCTAAAACGATACTGCCGTCGCTCCCGCGGGCAGTAAATTAATCAGTTAGTTGGCTTGGTGGCATGGACGTGGCGTAGCGGTAACGCGTTTTGTCCGATCAACGAAGTTAACCTACACTAGGCCGGGTTAGTACTTGGATGGGTGACTGCCTGCAGGTATGTATCGGTATGTAACCGGCCGCCGAGGTAAACTCAGCCTTCCATCCCTCCGGTGTAGGTAAATCGAGTAGGCCTACTAGCCTATCTGGCTGGGGTTAAGGCGGGGCGCGTTCATCTCTGTCGGACGGCACTGTGATCCCATACGGCAGGTGACGCTCCGTAGCTTTGGAATGGCTTACATTAAGAGCTATAACACCTCCTTTAACTTTTACTATGCGTACTTGAAACGGTGTAGCAGAATGCTGTTGTGGACTGGCGTCGATACAGGCGGGATGCATGCCTTGTCGCAGCACACTAATGAGCAACTGAGCCTGTATACAGCTGGGACATGGTGACGCCACACTGGCGCCTGTGCTGCCACCTGACGACCAACCCACATACTGCATCATCGTCCACGAAACCTACTCGCACATCACCATGAACAATACAGCCTATTAGTCGATCAATTTGTCAATCTGTCAATCAGTCAGTTAGTCACTGTCAGTCAACCATTATTAAAACTTCAAAAGCTTTCATATTCAGCTGACAGACTTTAACCGAACACAAAATTCGCTAGGCCTATAAAAGGCTAAATATGTAAATAAATAAAAGACAACGGTAAAATACAATAAACAATTAAACATGTTGCATGTTTTAAACCGAATAGGCCTATGTATTTAGAAAAGTTGCAGTCCATCAGCTAAAAATGATATACTGAGGCACTAGGGAGGGGTAATAGCGGTCAATGCCCTCTCCCCAACAAACCAAGATTGGCAGAGGACCAAAACCCGTATTTCTCAGATTTAGGCCCTAATTGTATGTATGGGTAGCCTATCATTCACATTCATAAACACACTTAGGATTTAACAGTCATTTTGCACTTCATGCTGCACATACGAGACCAAAAGGCAAAAATGCTCCTATGAGATGCGTTCTGAAAGCACAAAATACGTAAAAATGTGTTTGAGGGCGGAGCTCCACCCTGGGCACTGCTGGGGAACTTACAGCGTTCTCTAAGACACCCTAGCTAAATTTTCTGAAAAAGGGAGAAAGTATGAGGAAAAGCAAAAGAGAAAGAAGGGAAGGCAAAGAAAGGAAACGAAGTGAGTGGCGTCAAAAAAGCCCGGACCTCCAAGACAATATTCTGTCGAAAGAAAAGCCCGATGAATGAAAGTACCATGTTTTCGCTTTGTCAACTACATCACCTGTTAGTAAGTCATATATTATTTAATTTTTAGTAATAAAAAGCTATTTGTAAACAAAACACTAAATAAATAACCACCTAAACGAAATTTTACAGCAAAAAACAATCTTATCAAGCCATTTTTGATGACGTCACACCACTTACGTCGCTGCATAACGTAACGTACGTAAGGACGTTTTTGTTTTTGGCGGGCTACAGCTATTCTGTGGAGCGTCTATGGGACGAACCGCACGATGTGTCCCCTGTCCGTCGTCGTCGTCGTTTGTCTGTTTGTTTGTCTGTCTCTCACGAACTTATTGTCGCTAAACAGTGCGAGATAGAGCTATTTATTTTCTTTACTTATTTAATATCAAAATCGTACACGTAGGGGTAAAGGGGGGTATTTTCGCCAGGGTGGGTATTTTCGCCACTATCAGTTGTGCTATCTATGTTAATATGCGTATTTTATGCATGTTCTTTTTCAATTCTGCAGACCTCCCACTTCCATTGCTTTGGTATTTTATCGACTTCCATCACATTTTCTTTGTAACGAAAAGCAAAGTTTTATAATATGCAGTGATGATGTAATTTTCATGATGACGAAAACGAACATTTTACTAGCATCAGTGTGATGCTATTGTGATAGTTTGCTGTTGTCTGACAGTACAAACTTAGATGT
>Ga0209367_1006980_pt1 | contig 15589 bp, 7 predicted proteins | sample WorMetLIZISLAND2_FD_187412 | JGI IMG/M metagenome (GOLD analysis project Ga0209367, IMG submission 187412) | Marine gutless worms symbiont microbial communities from Max Planck institute for Marine Microbiology, Germany - Olavius geniculatus... ... | reverse complement strand
CCCCCCCCCCATCTAACAATGTGTTATTTTACCCCGCACGTGTATTTGCCAGGTAGCATCTAAATCCGTCGAACGCTTTTTAAAGCACGAGGCACGAATAAGACAATCGACAGACGACAGGCAGGGAAATTGTGTAGGCTGCAAGCATCAGTTTCGTTTAAAAACCAATTAATAAAATTGGCCGAACTGCTACAAGTGCTACGAGCAAAATTACGGAAGCACCTTTCTGGTAGCTGTCGTAAGTCTCGAGACGTGGCGATGGCGTCGGCTTAATATTATGATCGTTCTTTCTCTGTACGAATCCTGCGGCGTCTCTGCTGGTCGTTCGACCGCGATCTTCTAGCTCCGTTTTACCTCCGTCCTCGATGATGCGAGGTTTAGCAGGTCTGTGCGCAGGTGGATGCAAGCGGCGTCGATCCTCGCCTGCAGCCTGTTGTACGTCGTCGTCACTGACATCGTCGTGCGTCGTAGAAGTTCGTCTTTCTCGCTGCTGCGGCTGCTGGTACCTTTTCTTCTGCACTGCACCGCCACCCTGCGTATGCAGCAACATTACAGGGATCGTTTCGAGGCCTGCATTTCAAAATCAAGTGCTAGATCAAGGCCAAGGCCAAATATATGCGTATTCGCTTAACCACTCCAGCAGTGCAGTAGGCCTAACTGTAGTGCAAACCCAATCAGAGCTAGGCACCTATTCGATATCACCCACTGCCACACACCTACGTTATGCTCGCAGCAGAATACGTGTAACGAACGCCGAGGTTTTACAGTAAGTAGGCCAAGAAACCGGCCTAATGGGCCAAGTCATATCACGAAAACTGAAATACTTTGGTCACGTAACGAGACATGACCGTCTGGAAAAGACATCATGTTGGGCATCATGCCTGGGAAAAAGACAAAACGGCCAAAAGAAACAATGGCTGGACGATATAGCGTAGTGGAGTGAAAAGGGACTGGTAGAAATGGTCCGCCAGACAGAAAATAGAAACGGATGCCGGTGCCTAGTTTGTGAAGTCGTCTACACTCGTTCACTACAGGCACGGCAAGCTGACATGCATGCGACACAATCGTCTAAGTATAAGTAAGCAAGTAAGCAATACAGCGTACGTTGAATCGCGTGTTGTTGGGTGGCGCCAAGTTGGTCTGCAGGGAGTCACGTGGTACGTGGTCACGTGGTCCACGTCGCTGAGTCTCGACAGCCTCTCTTTCAGTCGCCGCAGCTTCGTTTTCGCCCTCTACGGCGGTCTTGCGTTGAGCCTCGAACGACCTTGCGACTTTCGACTGGCGCATGTTCAACTGCAGCGCAAGACATCGGAAACTCTCAAACTGATCACTGCAATAATAAGGGTTAAAGTAACTTAGCAGCGTAGGCGGTATTGCTGTGAAGTGCGAACATGTGGATGGACAAAGGAAAGTCGTATAGAGTCGGTGATTGTACCTTTGGCTGGGCGCCTATAGGATGTTGCTGAGTTCCCAGACTAACTCAGCCCTACCATCCTTCCGGATTTAGCATGGCTGGAGTTAAGGCGGGACGGGTTTACTTGTGTGGGGTGATAGGCAACACTAAGTGATCCCATATGGCATGTGAAGCTCCGTAGCTCTGAAATGGATATAATTTAATTTTCCCGGCTTATAGTGATTTGTATGTAGACCGTAGACACTAAAATAGGAGTAGCTTATTCGATAAATTGATATACCCGCGCGATAATTAGGCCTACAAATGTGCACTAATGTACAATTTATGGTGAAACATTAAGCCTCAAAATAATTTCACCGAAACGACAGATATTATGTCGTAAATCATACGCAGAACATGTAGCTGTATCTACAAAATGTTGATAGTAATCTTAAACCAACTTTAACCATTTAAGGCGAAAAAAGGGCCGGCAGCGACGTAACTGAACTGAACTGAAACGGTTGAATTTTTGACTAACTGACCAGTGGGCAAGCAGGTCGAGCCCATTGGTCGTTCAATTTGGTTAACACATACTTTCGCGTAGTCACGTAGTCACCGGCGCCGTTAGACGATGCCTACTGTAATGCATTACTGCTTGTCCGTTGGTCAGTCCGTCAAAAACTAAACCATGTCAGTTCAGTTCAGTTACGTCGCTCTGTACGCGCCTTTACTCACCGGTCTGAGTGAATAGTCTTCGTGCGCGTTGGTCGTTGAGGTTGTCTTGCCGATCGGATGAGCTTTTGCGTCCTGAACGGCGCGTCGCGCTGCTTTGCGGTATTCGTTTGCCCTCATCATCGCCTCTTCCTGCACATGCACGGCAGATATTGATAAATAATGATCAATCGTTGAAACGATTTGACCTAGAAAAAAAACAGCGATGTAGTATAATCGAGTCCAACAGTAAATTTTGAGTCGAACTCAAGTTCTTATTTTCGTGACTCGTACTCGAAATCGAACCCACTGGAATCGTACGCATAACAATTTTCAAATGGGTAAAAATATTCTGTCATTTTTGTCATTTATTGGAGAAGTTACCTGCGTATTGTATCTGTGTTTTGTTTAGTTGTGTTTGCTCTACTTTGCTGTATACACCGTGGGCCATAAAACGTGCCACTTTACTTTTGTCCATATTTTCGCCAATTATTGACCGATTTTCAAAATTCTTTCACTAGCACACTCTGCGGACAATTTGCAATAATGTGATTATGATACACGGTGTTTCATAAAAAGGCACCTTTTTTGTTTCTTTTATAACTCAGTCAAATGATGATCAATTTACACGTAATTTTTACCAGATGTAGCTGAAGAAATACTAATGTAAAATATTTGGACAAAATATGGTTGTTTGTTAAATATTTTTTGCGTGTGTGACGTAATGCTGACGTCATAATGTGCCGCAAGTACAAACTGGCTTGTTGCAACCGTTGCTGACAGACTTGCTGAATAGCTGCCCTGCGTCGATGGCGAACTTTGTCTGGTTCATTGATGAACTGTTAAAATTTTAACATTGTAACACAAAAACGCCCAAAATGATCACTTTCACACACTTGTGGGGATAGCTTAACTTTTACATCTTTCTGAAAGACAATGCACCAGCACGCACCGCTTGAGAGATGGTTGAGTTTATTCAGATCGCGACATGCCCGATTTTATTCCCCCATGTTGCTTAGTGCTGATAGGATGAACACTTTTCATTAGTGAACAAGAAAAAGTTCACTATCGAAGCAGTAGCAACTGACAGAACCAGTTGAGACAAGCCAGTTTGTACTCACGACACATTATGACGTCAACATTACATCACGACTAGCAAAGAAAATTTAACTAACGGCCACATTTTGTCGAAATATTTCGAATTTGTATTTCTTCAGTTACATCTGGTAAAATTTCATGCAAATTGATCATCATTTGACTGAGTTATGAAAAAACCAAAAAGGTGCCTTTTATGAAACACCGTGTGTATCCCACCACACGGTAAACGCGTTTCTATACTACCTTGTGAAATATAAATGCAAGCAAAAAGAAAAACTAACGATAATAACAAAAATTTAGGTAAATGAAAAAAAACTCTTTAAACCAACATTGCGATGAATGATTCGTATGACACTATACTGTTTTATACCCGCACAGTCTAGTGTCATACAGACCATTCACTGCAGTGTTGGCCTGAATTGTTTTTTTCAACTTTAGAAAAATGTTTGTTATTGTCGTTATGTATGCATCTTTCATTGATATTTCACAAAGTAGTGTAGAGACGCGTTTATGGTGTGGTGGGATCTATAATAATCATATTGTCTACAGAGTGTGCCAATAAAAAAATTTTGAAAATCGGTCAATAATTGGACAAAAGTAAAGTGGCACGTTTTTTGTGGGCCCACCCTGTATAAACCCATGTGCTGCACGCAGCCATGTTTTACTTGAGACCGGCAGCGGACTCGAATCGGTCAGGATTTAGAGATATTTGCTAAATTAAACTTTTAAAATCTTCAAGGTTAATCAAGGTCATCGACGATGGCGTTATTCAGTAGTCCGCTTATAAAACGTTCAACGTCACACAAATACTAGTTCTACGGCTAAAGTACTATAACAGATAGCTTGGTGGTTGGCATAACGGTAAAAAGTCGGACTTACTATCGCGAGATCGTGGGTTTGACTTCCGGTCGGGTCGCTATCAAGTGGTTACCACTTGGATGGGTACTGTCTGCGGACATGTAAACCATATCGGTATATAACCAACATCTATGGTCAACTTAACCTTACATCCCTCTCGGAGTAGGTGAATGGAGTGCACCGGCCTGTTTGGCTAGCGTCATAGCGGGGTACGTGCGTTTGCTTGTGTCGAGTGATAATTAAGACTGTGCGATCTCATATGGCAGGTGACGCTCTATAGGTCTAAATGAGTCTCCTGATATAACGAGTTATAACATTTAACCATTTTAACCTTTTTGCTAGTACCATACCTCGACTTCTTCTGCTTTTCTCTGGTCCAGCGGCAGGTCGGTCTTCGTCTCCCAACTGTCTTGAATCTCGTCTGCAGAGTATCCCGTCGGCTTCCTCGACTTAAACACTCCTCCCTCGTCTGACGAACGAACAAAAATAATTCAACTGTCCGAGAAGTAACTACAGCTGCGCACGCACCGTGGCTCAAATAGAAAAAAACGTCATCCTTTCGTGATAACTTGGTCAGCAGACATTATCCAATTTTGTCAGTTCTTTGCAAAAAATATGCCCCCAAAAATTTGTGACAAACACTTACCCTATATCATGACCTAATTAGTCTACTTATCTCCCACTTTAGTGTCTGAAGTGATATAAGTGAACTTAATCTCACTCTTCTCAAGCGTGACGACTGATAGAGTCTCACGTTTGTATATCACATTTGCGTCCGGGCAGAACACGCCGTAGATCACGACCAAAAAATATGAGAAAGTAGTATAGTAGTAGTTACAGACAGCAGTACCGTTATCGTAGTTGACGCTATGACGGTATCTGTTGCTGGCGTTGGCCGGCTGAGCGTGGAAAGGCCCATGTCTTCCATACAACAACAACGACAACAACAACTACTACTACTACTACTGCAATTACTAGTACTACTGCCCGACAGCGGAAAGGCCCATGTCCTCCGTACGAATGCCGCAGTCTGCAACCACAAACAGTGTGAAAATGATGATAATCATAATGATGAAGATAGTGACGATGATGCCTGTTCAACAACTCGTTTTGTTCTTGCGCAGCCTGTTTATTGCAAAGCCTCCGTGTGCGGTATATTATCGACGAAGCCTGGCAGTGTTATAGCTTATGTTCCGGTTGTCCGTCCGTGCGTTCGTAAGTCACGAGAAGGTTGCCCCTAAATTCTCCCAAACGCACTGGATTTTAGTTTCAAATTTTGTACTTTTGCAAAAAACTTCAGACTTGAAGAAACTTTTTTGACAAGATAAAACTCAGGGGCTGACAACGCCAAAAAACTAATAAATATTTGATTAATACTTTGAGACCCAATAATTATTTTTTGAATGGCATGACGTTTTTTGACAGAATAACACGTATTCTACACTAGACTAAATCCGATGAAGCGGTCAGGTTTGCAAAGTCGCTGGGTTAACGTCAATGTCACGTCAAAATTAAATATTTGAGTGAATTATTGCAAAATGTGAAGGCTGCCACATGGACAAAATTACGGCGGCTTAGCAATATCATTTTTAGCTTAATACTTTTATTCCAATCAATCAATTCAATTCTTAATTAATTATTGACATATTAATTAATTAATAACTTTGACGTGCATACTGTGCCAAATTGCACCCAAATTTTGTTAATTCAAAGGTCATAACCGTAAATTGTGAGAACGGGAAAAAATAAAAATATATACAAATATATGCAAAATAATAATATAAAAAATAACGACGAAAATAACAAGTAAGGATAACCAAAAGATAAGGTGATCGGGGTAATGGCTTTATTACCAACCCTTTTCTCTGCGCTTGCTGCCTGTTGTGAAGATCAATTTGTGACCTGGACGAAGCCTTGTGGTACCCGAAAACGTTGAAAACATCGCTGCAGAACTTTGCAATCTTGGCGACATATAGTAGTAGTCAAAAACCTTGTGGTACCTCATAGGATTAGAACGAAAGTTCTTCGCATCACGGCTGGTAGAATCTGCATAAATTACTGTTCCACACAGTAGGTTTAAGAGAACTTTAGTGGAGAATGCGTTGTGGTACCTCAAAGCGTCAGAATGAAAATGCTCTTCGTATAAGAAAGCTACACATCTGGACAGAACCGTCATGGTTTTCGATAGTGAGCAAACTCTTTTCGAGAAAATTTTGTAGTATACCTAAAAATCGAAAGAATTATTTTTGTTTTTTCTTCTGCTTATAAGGAGAAAGCGTGGTGGTACCTCAGGGCGTCGGAAGGAATCGAGCTGCTTGCCGACGTGTTCTTGCTGCTGGACTCATTCTTCGTGCGCAGTCGCAGTGACGCGTCCGGCGCCATTCTGACACACGGCACGCAACGTTCGCTAGAATTTATCTTGAAACAGCCGATTTTATTTTAAAAACGGAGAACGCTGAAATTCGCTAGATGCGGCGCATTGTGTTTAACAGTAAGTTGAATAACGTATAAAACAAACTAAAAACAAATAAAACAACGTTCAAAATTTTTTCCGTCTAAAACCCGAAAAATCTTTAAAAACCATAAAGGTTTTTTAAATCTGAAAACAAAAGCGGGTATACCTGCCAGTTGCGTATTTGACGAACGCCGGTCGCTGCGGTTTGCCGTACTTGAGTTGTTTGAAGCCACCAAACTCCGAGCCGACGGCGACGTAGTAAGCGCGATTCTCAAGCTGGGCATGCGGCTGATGAATTAACTCATCAAGAGTTGAACTAGGCACTCAGGGCCATGTAGTAAGTTTTGTTTTTAAGTTGGGCATGCGGCTGATGAATCAGATCCCCGTTCACTGAGTACAGCCTGCACGTACACATGGCGACAAATTAGGGTCTATAACAATTTTAGCAAACTGTTCACTGAACCCGAAACATCCACGCTCACAACACTGCTAAGTAAGTAGGCCTAAACAAGCAATAGTTTAAGCTTCTTGTGAATGGGGCCGGTTTGAGGCCGAGCCTCGGTGATGAACGCTTTGTGGGCATGAAAACTTTTAAAAAATGCTTGTGTAGCGTGTAGAGTTACTGCACAAATTTATAATGCACTGCATAGGTAAAGCAAAGCGACTTTGGGCATCTTGGGGATGGTCCTCTTGTTCTCCCTCTCTCCCCAAATCCACCTAGCCTATGGTTTAGCCTCCACTAATGCCTTATTCTGTCTGCATCACTAATTCTAGGTCTCGTGATCGGTGAAAAACACTGCAGCGCAAGAGTTCGTTTGTTGTCTCACAGTCTTGCGGCTCCGGAGACGAGGTTGACGTGTTTGTTGACGTGTTCCATAACCTCGTCGACATCGTTGAGAATGCGACGTGGCAGACTGACTCGTCGTGGCGGGTTGATGTCATCACCGTTTGCGTACACGCTACACAAACACACTAATTAGTAGTCAGTCAAATCAAGCAATAAAAGGTTAACGGTTAAATATTGAAGGGTATGTCATATGAGACACCGGAACGTCACCTGCCACATGATATCACCCAGAGTTATCTGCCATTGACACAGATAAACGCGCAATCGATCAAATAGTCCATCAACCAATCGGTCAGTAAGTCAATCGCTAATTCATTAAATCGTTCAATCGTTCAGGAGTAACCTATGTTTTAATTTCCATTTCAAAAGTTCAAAGATCGATGTCACGGAAATTTTAAAAAACGAAGAAATAGACGCATGTTCTGCGTAATCACTGTTCTAATTTACTGTCGACGCTCGCTTCAGACGCTTGGAAAACGAACTGACGGTTGCAAAATTATGATGTATTTTTGTTAAGCGGCAATATCAACAAAAAGCCCAGCTGTTGCTATGATAGCCGACTGCACTGGTTGTCAGTGATTTTCAAGGTCATCCACGGTAGATGATTTTCATTTCGTTTGAAAGGCAGTATGCGACTTCCTACTAGTGATCAATAGCAACCTAGGCTTTATCTTGCACTGTTTAGCCACAGTACATTCGTGACGAACAGACGAACGACAACCATGACAACAGCTCGCCCGTTACTAAAGTACGGTCGGCTAAAAATTGCACTTTTGGTAGGCTAGTCGAAAAGGTGAGACCGGCATTAACCCAAGCCATTTTACTGTGTATGCACGGCGTCTAAAATCGCCACAGTCCAACCATTATGGGGTGTTTACACAATCCAGCAAACGTCCAGCAAACTTCCAGCAGACGTCCAGACGTTTGCTGGATCGTGTAAACACCCTATTAGCTTTCTGATCACTGCATTGCTTCGTGGTATAGGCATATAGCCTAATGCTGGCATGAAATGAACTTAGGATATAGTGTATTAGGCCTACAAGAGCTGCTGCAGTCAGACATAATTCTGCCGCGCTCAATAATTAATTTTTAACGCGCATGAACTAATTGAAATGCGCTACATAGACGGGTCTGCGTACACGCGATCGCTGCAGCTTGAGAGTATACTGCAGGGTGCGGCAAAAATGTGGACCCCTAAAGTTTTTCGCCGTTTTCACAGCAACCGTTTGGGATTTCAATATAAAATTTCACAGTTTTATTTGGTGAAACCTTCTACATATAATTGCCCAGTAAAATGTGATTTTGTTGAAAAACGACAAAGTTGTAGACTTTTAACATGACCGCCTACCGATTTTTTAGCATTAAAAATGTTCAAGCTAAAAATCCTATTTAATTCTCAAAAACTGGCAACACGTTATTGCCGATTACGTCACAATGACGTTTTGATAAACAATAATTTATATTGTTCATAAATTATCACTAAATTATTGCTTCTTTAAAGCAATCGCCAGCTGCCCACCGGATTCATCATCCAGCAGGACGACGCGTCAGCACACACAGCGCACAACGCCGCGCAGCGCACCGAACTGGCTGAAAGCCATCTGTCTAGATATCATCACGAAAGACTAATGGCCTCCAAATTCGCCGAATATAAACCCAATGGATTATCGCGTATGTGGTGCAATGTTGGAGGCTTACCGCAAGCTTAAAACAAAGCCGAAAACATGCGCCGAACACAAGGAAGCGTTTCAGGTTATCTGGGACAACCTGCCACAGGGACCGATCGACAAGGTTGTAAAAGATTTTTCAAATAAGGCGACTGAAGACTGGTGTTGTAGCTTGGAGCTGGCGGTAAACACTTCGAACATTTGCAGTGACAATGGAATTCTGACATCAGATCATTATTTAACTGTGTTGTTCAACGATGTTATTAAATTGGTGTTGTAACCGGAACATTTTTGAATGCTCAAAAATCGGTAGGCGGTCATGTTGAAAAATCTGTAACTTCGTCGTTTTTCAACGGAATCACATTTTACTTAGCAGTTAGATTTAAACTGTTTTAGTAAATGAATGTGCAAAATTTCAGGTTAAAATTCTAAACAGTTGTTGAGAAAACAGCGAAAAACTTTAAAGGTCCACTATTTTGCCGCACCCTGTACACTGTGTCCCTATAAAAAGTAGCCCCCAGAACATCGTCAATAACTGTGCTAAACCAAAACTACCGTCGATTCAAGTTTGTATCTAGTATTTTGCTGTTAGTTTGGAATGACTGAGTATATAAAATTTGGTTTATAAGTAAGAAGTAGGAATGTAAGTGAAAAATTGAACTTCTACATGACAATACAATTCTTGATTGCAACTAATGGCCGATATTAATAATTTCCGGCATGCAACATCAAGAACACCAAATACACCTAAAATTTCGACTTGTGAGATTTTAAGGTTGTTTTTTAAATCTATGTTTTCTTGAATTAATTTTTATACCTGCTCATTAAGAGTACTCACAAGATGATGATGACGTCACACTCGGCTGCAGCTTCGTAGATGCGACTGTGGGCCTTGAAGCGACTTTGATTTAACGACTTCAGCTGAACGACATCAACAACAAAGATGATGACGATGTTTCGTTTAAGGACATAATATGCTGCAAGATATGATCCTAAAAAACAGAAATTGAAAAAAAAAACAAAAAAACCCGAAAATACAAGAAAAAGCTAGCATAAAATAACTCGAATATTCTGGGAAAGTTAGCAGTTAAAATTCCTGTAAAGAAAAACGTAAACGTATTTTGGCGTATTGAAGCCATCTAAACTGCTTTAAGCAATAACCAATGCGGCAGAAAAAAATGACTCACTACGGGATAAGCTACTATTTTCATTTTTCATCTTTTTCCAGAACATTCACTGCGGCACTAAAAATGCAAACCGAGCAGCTGAGAATTTAACACATCAAGTTGCACTGACCGGGCTGAGCTTAACTCGATAAACCTAACGAGAACTGGAAGAGGAGACAGTTGTTGATTTATTGCTAAGGTCATTCAACAGTTTAGTCACTAGCCGTCTGCCGTCAGCTTGAGCGCAATAAATGCACTAGTGACCAAACGACATACGGGGTGGGCCAAAAAAGTAAGCTATTGTCCTTTTTCCATATCTTCGCTAAATATTGACAAATTTTCAAAATTTTTTACCAGTAGACTCCGGAAGAAATTTGCTACTCGGTGGCATGCACATCACACCTTTATGTCGCTACACTACCTTGTAAAATATAAATATCCAAGAACGTACAATGTCTACAGACGGTAATAAGGTCGAGTGGTAAATTTTTAAAGTATTTAAGTAAAATGTCAAATATAAGTCATAATAAGTGTCAAAAAAGTTTAGGTGTAGCTACGGAGTAAGTTTTCATTTTTTTAAAAAATAGTGCACAACTTGTAGAGCCGCACAACTGAAATACATCCCTCTGTGTGCTCATGCAGTTAACTAAGCAAGACTGCAGCCATCAACCAGCATTAGTGTGCATTGAAAATAAAAGCACAGTAAAATCGTTAAAATTATTTGAAAAAATGTTTAATATGTCCTCTAATTTTTTGACATTCACTAAAACACGTGTTTTAACATTAAAGTTAAACTTTAAAAATTTACCAATAAACCTTCTGTCCATTTGCAGATATTATTTTTGGATATTTATATTTTACAAGGTAGTATAGCAACATAATAAGTGTCGTGTGCATGCCACTGAGTAGCAAATTTCTTGCAGAGTCCACTGGTAAAAAATTGTAAAAATTAATCAATATTTAGTGAAAATATGGACAAAGTGCAATAGCTTTTTTTGGCCCACCCTGTAGACGTACATGTACGTACAGACGGACGGACAAACATACGGTAGCAAGTGTCGCAGTAGGCGGAGTCCCTTTCAGTGATGTGTGCTATGAATGACGTTTTCAAAAGTGCAATATTGTGACGCAGTTACAGTAATCATATGTTATTTAATCTTACGTCTTCGCCGGTCCACGATTGTGCGTTGCGATCACGCGGAGTTTTCGACGCATCTAACGATAAGTACCTGTCGACAAGCATCCAGATTAATTAATTATTACTTACTAGAGTTTGAGTTATTTGATTAACAAGAGCACGATGCTGCAATTTTATGTCAAAGATCGGAAATCAAGTGTCACCAAACTTAACAGATATTGGGTAATGGCTTATAAATCAAGAATATGCCAAAAAAGATAAGCCGTACGGGCTTAACATAGCCAATGAAATGTAATTTACATGGCCGTGCGGCCATGTGTAAATTACATTTTATTGGCACTGATACGTCAATTACATTAGCGACGTGGTTAAAACGATAGCTGTTATACTACCGACAGCCGTCGGCTCCACCCCCTTACAGGGAACCTGACATGGTGACCAGTGAGTCCAACGATTACATGACCGATGACATCATGATGAAGACCGGCCCACATCTGGCAAAATTTCGAATGATTATGTCTCAGCAACCGGTTGTCCAATTCTCTCTGTGTTTGGATCCTGTAGTCATGTCTGATAATTTTAAATGTTTTTTCTTACCAACTTGTCAACGGTGCACTGTAATTTGGTTTGATGCTTGGGTTTTAGGTTGAATGGCTCTGGTTGCCGTTTTTACGCGACGCGCTACGTGCTAGCATGTATTAGCTATCGTAATTCGGTATGGGTGATAGACCGAGACAACCTATTCTCGCGTCCCATAATTAGCTCAGATTTCTGGTTGGTATACATGGCCGAATAATGTGTGTAGAGTATACATAAGATTGGTCACAGTCTATATTTTTTTGCACTTTTTTGCTCTCGTTTTCACTTATTTACGGTATTACAGTACGTATGGCATCCAGTACCCGATGTCGCGGAACTTGCCGCGGCCGACGGCGACATAGAACTCTTTGTCGACAAGGTCGTCGTAGCACGTGACCTTGGTGCCGCCAGTCGGCGTACAGAGTTCACGCACTGCCTCCGTGAACTTGATGTCATCTGTGACGCGCTGCAGAAACATGTCCCAGTTACGAGCGTTCTGACGACTTACTGTTATCTCCTTGCCGAGGAACTAATCACTAGATGTCGTGTCCTTGCAGGCAGATAACCTTGGAAATGAAAGTCGCGTTTTTTCTGGAACCTTAATGATCTTGAAAGCTGATGACCTTGAAAATGAAGATCACGTAGTAAGCGCTCCTTGCCGAGGAAGCCGCGGTCTCCGTTGCGGAAGACTCGGAAGCGCTTGGCGTGCTCTGTGTGGAACATCGTCTTCGTCTTCCGTCTGATCCGCTCTGCAGATACAAACATTTTATAGGCTTACTGTGATGTCCATAATGGTTTAAACAATTAATGAGCGATAAATATTTTTCGGTTACGTGTTCAAAATAAGCCTGCACATTTCAAAGCGTCAACGGTTGCAAGATTGATTTTGTTGAACATTTAGCCGAAATTTCTTTTATCGTTGTTTTAGCGCAGCAGTAGATCGTCTGATTTTACGTCCGCGTTTTTTTTCTTTTATGTGTATAGCTGTTTCACTGTATAGCTAAAAAGTTTTGACCTTATACGTTATAACGGACTACTAGTTTTAATTGTAACATCTTAGCGCAAAATACCTGCACGCGATTGGTCCAAATCACGTCACGTGATGTTTGCAAGTACGAAATATTCACCAACCGCTCAACCAATCGGTCAAAATTACCTTAATATTGCCTCGTTACAGTGATTTTTGACTGGCCACGCCTAATTAATATTTAACAGGTCTATGACCACGCCGATGACACACGGCTGGCTGGCTGTATTGTAACTAAACAGTACGTCATACGTTGGGCCTATCAGCAGCCGACCATGTTGTTTGTTTAGGCCTACTGGTACATTATTCGAAGAGACCGTAAAATATACAAATTTTGTGTTGAGGTAAGGCCTATAACAAAACGAATAGCACGAATAGCAACTGGCGTCACCGATCATTATTCGGATTTTTTTCCTTCAGTTCGTAAAACAATAATGCCCTCGGTCTTCGATCTTTGGCAATATTTTACGAACTTTGTCGAAAAAAATTCTAATAATAACCTCGATTCCGGTCACTATTTGTATATTATGTAGAGTCTAATCAGGTACAACAATATCAGTGTTGTTATGGCACGATTTATATATGTCTAATGCTTGTATGTTGACGTGCTGTTAACAAACTAAAGTAAGTAGGCCTAAGTAAGCAAGCAAGCAATTCTTTATTTCTCAACGGTGAAACGCCATTGGCAATCAATCACTTACCCGCTCCACAATGTTCGCAGCTTTAGCACACACAAGTCTGCCTTATCTGACTTCAAAAAAGCTGTACAGTGAACCGATAAAGTCAGGGTGTCAATGGCCTACATGATATATCAAGACCTCGTCTCCTTGTGATGTTGCAGTCACAACTCGAACTAACGGAAGATATACGAGTCAGCAGCAGTTGATTAGTTGCCTCTGCTGTGGTTGTCATGGTCAACAGATAACGTCACTGGCAAGGTGCCCCTGACTTCCATAGCAACCGGCTCATCAGCAGCAGTAGTGTGTTCTAATCTAGAGAACATCCATCCTTCGCCACCTGGCAATCGTCCACTGTACTAGACTTCTGCATTAATAAACCACCAACAGTCTATCGTACGGTAATTAGGTGGGAAGAAAGGACAAGGGGCGACGCCGTTCCCCATTTTTTTGGCAGGGAGGAAACGCTCGTGCCCCACTAGATTTATTAGTTTTTAAATTCATGAAAGCTCCGGGCGCTTAAAATTTTGATTCTGCCCCAAAATGGGAGATTTTTATACCTAAATTTACTATCCTTTGGATGACAGTTAGACCTATTTTCCGTCAAGAAGAAGATTTTCCGACTATTTTTCTACGAACAAAAATAAGGTAAAGGGTGGAAGCAATAGCCTATATATTGTCCCGCTGCCCACTGTCACGGCGTCTATTTTTGTCATAAGGGCTTAATATTGAATTTTTACTTTGTAAAATGTTTTAAATTGCAAACTTGCAATAACTTGTGATAGACTCAGCAATTTTAAACTGCATTTTTCTTTTACATAGGCCTATTACAGTGCAATAATGCAAAAAAACAAGTCCCACATGGATTCAGGATTCTGCTTCCCCACTTTTCGTTTACGAGTACGACTTATCTCTGCATGACGGCAAAGAGAATGATAGTCGAATAAACCTAAGTAGGTACCTACTACAACAGTAGCCTCCGTCAGTCAGTTAATTATTACCTGCTGTATTAATGGTAGGCCAATAGGCCCCTATATTATGACAGCTGTGTCGTGATGCTTGTCTTTTGGCAGTAGGTACTACAAATAAGCAAGCATCGGTAACGTACATGGTTACTTGGCAAGTTGGCACTGTTCACAGTAGGCGAGGCCAGTCGAGAGAATGGGGTAGGAGGCCCCAGGCCTCACGACGTTTGAGGACCCCGCCGTCGCTCAGAAGTATAAAGTACACCAGAATGCACATTTTTGAAAAAAATTCAACAATTTCTTCCTTAGAGAAGCCCCGCGAGAATGTTTCCCCGAGCCCCGCTGTCAGGCTCGTCGAGAGGGTGGGTTAGAGGGGTAAGCCACAGAGCCTAGATGTAAAAAACGTTCCAGGAAATGTTTAAAAAACGTTTAAAAACGTTGAATAAAAAACGTTGGCCACAATTTGTTCAACTTCTTGCCTAATGCCTAATGCTGTGAGTGCAGTATACCGGGAATTATAGTTTAGATAGAGAGAACTTCATTTAATTTTAATTCAACTGTGTGGTCATAAGACCATAGCATTAAACTAATTAAATATACTACTTTAAAAACTTTTTATTTAGTATATTTGGACTCACTATAAACTACATCACTATGACCGTTCTGTTTCTAAAGCGGTTTTACTATCGCTTGTCACAGCGCTTGTTCTGTCGCGTGTTGACTATGGTAACGCAACGCTCGCGGGGCTACCTGCTCGCCAACTCTGTCGGCTGCAGTCCGTCCTCCACGCCGCTGCTCGGATTGTTTTTCGTGCCCGGAAGTTCGATCACGTGACACCATTACTCCGTGAACTCCATTGGCTTCGGATTCCGGAACGGATTACCTTCAAGCTGTCGTGTCTCGTTTTCCGGTCTCTCAACGGCACAGCACCTGTGTACCTCGCCGACAGCATCAACCGCGCAACTGACGTCACCACGAGGCGGAGTCTGCGTTCTAGCTCATCAACGG
>Ga0209367_1006979_pt1 | contig 15589 bp, 11 predicted proteins | sample WorMetLIZISLAND2_FD_187412 | JGI IMG/M metagenome (GOLD analysis project Ga0209367, IMG submission 187412) | Marine gutless worms symbiont microbial communities from Max Planck institute for Marine Microbiology, Germany - Olavius geniculatus... ... | reverse complement strand
GCGTATGCCAATGCATTTGAGTTCGGGCCACGTGACTTTGGTGCCGAGAAAATTTTACCCCCCCCCCTAATTTCCCTCAATCGGACTTAGGGCGCCGGGCGGACTCACGTTGGGCTTTGCCCCAAATTTCTAGTTTTCTTTGTTGTGACGATAATTCATAAGCCGCCGCACGTAGCTGGATTAAGTTTTTGCACGGACCCGTCGGACATGTATAGTTGACAGCGTCTTGAATCTATTTAATTTCAAGGTCATAGGTTAAAGGTCAAGGTCACACGATCTGATTTTCGAATTGTTTACCATTGCATGATGAGGCTGAAAGTTTGACTGCAGGATTACAGGAAAAGTTGTGAATGGATTTACCTGAATTTTCTACGGAAGGTCGCATTTAGCAACACTTCTGGACATAAATTTACCCGGACAGCGGAGATCCGAAATACACCAGATGTTTCAGTAGTTAGAGTATTGACGATCTTATTCATTTTCTCACTTTCATTTCTCAACAGGTGCGCCCAGCCCGCTCAGCTCGCCCAAAGGCTGGTCGTCTCGCTGGCAGACGACGAGTTTAAACAGCAAGAACAAGCGCCGCCTTCTTCTGCTGGATTAACGCAGCCAAGACTGGCGAGTAGCAAGATGCTGACGAGAGACACGGAATGCGACGAGGGAAAGTGGAGCACCACTACATCCGGCGTAACAGAAGGTACATCACCAATGACGTCGGCGTCGCTATCAACACAAGGAAACGTACGGCTACCCGCACCACCACGTGATCGGCAAACAGCGCGGGGTCACAACGGTGGCGGTGATGATGATGACGTAATCGGTGACGTAATGGATGATGTGGGACCGGTTCAGGCCGTACTGATCGTCTGCACGCTGGTCGTGACTCTGATCCTTTCGGCCGTCATCATCGCCGTCATCGTGCGACTCAGCCGCAGCCGGCGCCCCCGTGATGACATCATTTCCGGTCACGTGACCGCCGTCAGGGGTTCACGTGCCAGCGTGCGTCAGTGCGCAGGCGCACCGGATGTAGATAATATGGCGACGGGCGACGGCTGCTCTGCGGGTTGGCGTTCGCGGTCTTCGTCGCTAAGCCGTGGCGGCGTGGGCGGGGGCAAGGTGGCAGACTACGAGCGGCGGCCGGCCGCTGCGGGGGGCAGGACAGCAGTCTGCGACGGCCGTGACGTCAGCGACAGACTGGTAGTCAACACTGTCGAACGTGTGCTCTGTAACGGCGAGTGCGGCGGTAGATGGCTAACAGATGAACAGTGGCGATTGTATACCTGGGAAGACACCTAAATGGACGTATACGGTGTTTATGGTGTCACGCGACTTTACTGTTCAGTGGCGTCATGGTAAGGGGTGGGGCACGAAGGAGGGGGATAGCTCCCTCAATTTTAGGAAAATTGTCGAAAATTTAATTTTTGTCGGAAAATGTTTGTCTTTGAATGCAAAACTCGACGGTGAAAGCCCCATTTTGGGAAAATGTGTGGGCACGGTCTAAATTTCTGTCGGAAATTTGGAATTGTTTGTCGAAAAAAAACTACTTCCTGCTCCGTTTACTTTTTTAACCACGGCGTCACTGTACTGTTTGCATTATGCACGGTGGGGCTTATTACCGAATCCCTAGCTGGTTTTTATGCATAGGAGACTAGCTTTGGAATAGACGGCTAAATTTATATCGATCGACAATTCGATAGGAACATTTGGTAGACTATGTTATTATATGCAACAACAAGATTCTGTATTAGTGCATTGTATTGGTGCATAGGCCTAGTAATAAAGTTTTGCTGGTTGGCGCTAGGGTGTCCGGTAATTATGCCCCACCACCGTGTATCAATAATTGTGTGCTAAAATCTGCAGTCATTCTAGTCTAAGGTAAAAGGGTAAAGTTCTTCCCATATCCGGTGTAGGAGCATAGGACCCTGAGTTGTTAGTGACCTGGCAGCAAAACAATCCGTGCATGAATGGAACTTGCAATCTGTCAATCGCAAGTCCGACGCCACAACCACTACGCCACCAAGCTACGTTCACGTTCGTTCCATATTCTACCGCAGGTCAACTCAACCTGGCCATCCCCCGTGGGTAAGCACAATGAGTATACTAGCGATGCCTCGTGCGGAACACGAACATCGAGCTCGCTCTGCCTGTAGAACGAATAGGCCTATTTGAACCTTGAACGAAGCGATACTGGCCCATACTCTGTTTCAGCAGTGCTGTAAGTTATGGCATTTTTGACCGCCAGAGAGTCTCATTAAGGTTAAGAGTGAAAAATAAGTGCGCCACGCATGCGTGATGCATGTGCTTCTGCGCTAATGATATTAATAATGTATCCGACCAGCTTTAATGTGCGTGTAATTTTTTTCGGACAGAATAGGCGTACAAAAGCTCGTCTTGCGGTTGTAACCATTGTACGCCGTGCAGATCAGCAGACAGTATCCTACAGTACAGTGTATATCAACGCCTGGTTGGTAGTGCGCCATTCTGCCTCCAGGCGTAGGCCTATCCAGGCATATTTTTGACAACTGATTCTTGGCACCATTCCTTCTTGTCTTGTCACGTCGTTTGCGACTTTGCGTTTAGAGTTTACTCCGTATTACGGGTAGTGGCATCGTGCTTATAGGGTCCGGGGGCCCGCCCATCATATATTGTGAAAAAGGAAATAATATTTTTGTTTTAAAACATTTTGCACACATAACACGTTTTGCAGTAAGGTAGGCCTATCTACTTTTGCAGTGCAATGAAAACGCGCTATTTCATCGTATTTTTTTGGAAAAAAAATTTCGGACATAGCCCCAGACCCCCGTGCTACGTCTCTTCTCCCCAGGCCCAGGCGTCAGGCCCTGACATTTCCCGGGGCCCCCCGCAAATTATTTCAACAGCGTGACGCCTTTGATTACCGGCCACTGCTTCAAAATTTCTAACGTGCTAGCTGTTGCTATTGTACCCTACAGTAACAATTATTAAAAACAAGTCCATATTTTAGCGTAAACTTTTACCTTTATTTTCTGATCTTTTTTGACATTTTGATTTGACACATCACTTTACGGGCTAGATCTGTCGCGTGTGTAAACTGTGTAGGCCTATTATAAATAAACGAAAGCTTGTAGGCCTATACGAACAAATTCCCACATCGAAATAAAATTAATGTTTTTTTTTCAGATTACGCCTGTGCGTGACGTTTGACGTAAAAATTCTCTCAGCAAGCTACTCCTGTTTTAAATCTTACGTGTTGTTTAGAGAAGCTTTTTACAGACTATAACTCGCGGTATACTGATGTAACGATCACAACTCAGATTGTTAAAAATGAATCTATCACGCTGTTTAACGGAGGTGGAAAATGACAATAACTATAAGCCATGACAGTTCTGTTCATTTCAGTTACGTCGTCGTTCTGTACACGCCTTTTTAATCATCAATCAGTCATTTAATTCGTCAATAATATAGGAGGTACAAAATAGCATTACAATCAAGCAGCCTAATGCGACGGCAATAACGCGGCAGAAACTGCGCTTACACGCTGTTGACCTAAAAATAAATAGCCCTACTACAATTTTATAATCTTCGCAAAGCAGACTATTTAGGCTGACTATTGTAGCCCAAAATTCCTATTAGTATGCTTAATCTTGGTCTTATCTCTTACCGTTTCCGAAATAGGGGCATATGGCCAGTTTTCCATTAAACTTCTTACCCCACGTCCATTCAACTTCCAATTTGAAAATGCTCCCTTGTCACCAGATCGATAAAATTTTGCATGCTCAAGTTTAAGGCACATGGTTCCTATTAGACTTATTCGTGTAAAAAGCTTTCACCTACGACCCAATGCTTAGCCACAATACAGCCGTTACAGTCGACAGACAGACAGACGAACGAATTATTGAGAATGAACGACAACCATGAGGTCCATGGCATCCATGCCATTAGGCCTATAGCTCGACCGTTAGTTTGATTTTACGCCGTGGTCTGATCGTTACTTACCGGTAATTAGCCTACAGTCGGCTAAACTCCCCCCCCCAAAAAAAAAACAAACTAGTTGGAGCTTTAAAGTTTTTAAAAATGTTTTTTTTAAACTTGAAAAACCTAGGGTAGGTTTTTCAGACTAATTACGCGCGAAAGCAGAATGCTTCGCGCGTCTTTGCCATCGTCTGGGCGTCTGTCTGTCCGTCTGTCCGTCTGTCACACTTGTGATCTGTATCAAAACGGTGCAAGGTAGGATCACGAAATCTTCACTGGGCTGCCCCAAGGTCTCTAGTTTATCGTGACAAAATTTCGTGCCACTGGGTGCAAGGGTTTCCCTCGAACGAAGGCGTCAAAGAAGGGTACCCCCTTAAAAACGTTATTTTGTTGCTATTGGCCGAATAATGTGAAAACGGTTGCGGATAAGTACATACATGCTGCTTATCATAACAAGCACTGGAGACAGGCTTTTTGGATTTATTAACATCAATGACCTTGAACGACCTTGAACCTCTCAAAAAGAGGTTTTAGTGAATTTTTTCGCAATTTTTGGATGCAGCGCACATTTCAACATTGAATTGCGACGAAATGGCTGGAGATAGACCAAGACAATTCTGCGTATGAAATTTTCAGCATTCAACGTAGATTTTAGCAGTTCAAGTCCCGACCCCCTAGGTTCAAGGAGGTCGGCGCAGGCGGGCGTCAAAGACAGCTACACCCCTAAAAAGTGGTTATCTTGCCGCAATTATCTCGTGTAGCGTGAAAACGGTTGCAGATAGGCACAGATATGCTGCTTATCATAACAAGTACTGGTGACAGCCTTTTAAAATTTATCAACATCGATGATCTTGAATGACCTTGAACCAAGACATAAATTAAACGTAGATTTCAGCAGTAAGTCCCGATCCCTTAGGTTCAAGGAGCCCGGAGCAGGCGAGCGTCAAAGACGGCTACCCCTCCTAAAAAGTGGTTATTTTACCGCAATTATCTGGTGTAGCGTGAAAACGATTGCAAATAGGTACAGACATGCTGTTTATTATTAATTTTTGCGATATTCTGCTGCAGCACAAAATTTAAGAATGAACTGCGACGAAAAGGCTGGAGACAGACTGACAGTTTGCGAAGAGGAACGGCTATAAGCTTTCGCGCGTCTCGTGAGCATTAGCTCAAATTTTTTGTTTTCCAGCCCTGATGCAGCTGCTTCGCGGACGCGATCCCAAAATTCTAGCATACGCACATCTGCTTATAGTAGCGATAGAAGTTTAAATATTCATTGCGTGACGGTAAGAGTAAACAGAAATATAAACAAAAGAAAATGGGGAAAAAGCACAAAAAGCACCACAAGGATGAAAGTGACGGTGAGTGAACACACGATTCTGGTTCATTAAAGTAAATTGAACCATTGTTGTTATTTTTATGTAAGACGCTTTTCGTCGTCACTGTATATACGTTTGATAGTATTCTGGGGCTCTGATAAAAGGGAAGGTGCGGAATGCGGAATTTTCGGAAGGTGTATTTTGCGGAATTTTTGTTGCGGAAGAAAACTTGCGGAATGCAGATGCCTAGGAGCGGACTCTGGCTGTAATGTTTTGAATAAGTGAATTATGTCGAGTGACATTATGACGTGTCAAATGTGCAATGCCAAATGCAAGTGCTGTACGTTTGTCGTCGCGATGAACGGCTCTAATATAGTGTCTCTGTCTGCTCAGTATAGGCCTAACTATCAGCGAACCATTCATGGGAGTCGCAATTGTCTTTGGTCATGTGATACACCACAAGACTTATTTAATTACATGAGCAGACTTCTCGGCTGTCACCGCGGTGGCAACCGTTTTTTGAGTAGGACTATTTGAGTTGAATTCTTTAGCTGTCTTTGATCGTGCCTTAACGGTAGTTCGCCAGGTGAAAAATCGCAGTAGCTAGGCCTACTTAATAACCTGAGCAAGCGACTCAGTCTTTGTGCACTACCGGTACCTAATCCGACGACTCGACCCTCGGCGCCGCGGCGGCAACCCTTTTGTCTTTGCGCTGCATCAGGAATCGTTTGTAGATTGTGCCTAGGCTACTTGAGTTGACCTGGCATTCTTGTTTGATGTGCCGGCTTCTGCTCGTGAGTTAATGGACTTCGAGGCATTTCAAGAGTTAGGTTAAATAGGCCTACGTTGATATGTGATTACTGAGTTGATTCAAGACTTAAATGTGAGCCTAAACCTACGCTAAGTTGATGATTTGACTTTATTTGAATTTTGTGGAATGCGGAAAAACTCTAAGGTGTAATTTGCGGAATGTTCTGCAACGAAAATTCTGCAAAATACACCTTCTGAAAATTCTGCATTCCGCATTCTGCAACGTACACCTTCCCCTGATAAAAAGCGGATCTGTGGATGTGCGGATCTGTATGTGGTTTGAACTTATTAACATTTGTTAGTTTATAGTGTACGTTTTAAAATAATTTTGTTTTTAATCTGGCTGCTTAAAACTGCTTTTTTGTAAAGGTACCAGTCCGCTATTCCGAAGATTTGGGTTAGGGTTAGTTTTAGTCAAATCCAATTTTGGCCTGAAAGGTCTTGTGCACGTCCCTGCTACCAGCTAACGAAATTTTCTAAAAATTATACATGAAATAGGTTTTCACTACTACTGTGTGAGAGCAATAGATGCTCCGTGATAGCTGCTCAAAGCTCATGCTAATGAACTTCCAAAGATTTAGTTCCACTATTACGATGGTCCGCTAAATTCCAAAGGTTAGGGTTATCATTAAAATAAGGATAAGGGGCAAAATCACATGTTAACTAAGACAAGATGTTAAAATCTCACGAACGAGATGTCGAGCCGAGACAACATCATTGGCTGGTTAAAGGTATAGCTTTTTATGGGTAAACCATCACTGAGCTACGGAGCGTTACCTGCCATATTGGATCCCACGTTGCTGTTTGCCATCTGATGCAGGTGAAGTCATTGTGCCTTAACTGAGCCAAGCAGACCAGTACTCAATTTACCTACCCTCCATGGATATAAGGTTGAGTTGACCTTGTTGTTGGTTATACGAACATGGTGTGGTTTATCTGTCTGGAGACAGTCTCCCATTCAAGTGGTAGCCACTTGATAGCAACCGGACCAGCAGTTGAAACCACAACCGCTCAACTGTAACTTCAACATCCTAACCGTATAAATGCCACCAGGCCTGCCTGGCTTTACTTATTAGTCTGCCCAAAAACAATAGTTTTCGGAAGGACTTTACGCATGATGTTTTTTTTCTTTCCTTGCGAGATCTCCGAGATGTGTGGGCCGACTGGTGCGAAATTTTGCATGATGGTCAGTACTAGGCCCAATTTTATAATGCCGGTCTAAAATTTTGGGGGCGCACCCCAAAAAAATTTCAGGGGCCAAAAACATGCAAAATTTGGCCCGATTTCGGACGACTTCGAAGTTCGGCGGCGAATATCTCCGGAACGGATGAAGATATTCAAAATCGGATAGTCATTCCGTGTATGGCGATTCGTCCTGCGTTAGGCGAAACAAGTCCGGTGAAGTTTGGTCCAGTGACCTTGGAGATTTAGATGTGAAATCGTACCCCCTTAAAGCGCATTTTTCGGAAGACCATATTTCGGCCCCTAGGGGGTGCTGTGCAGCCAAATTTTTACACGCGCTAGAGAATGACCAAGTCTTACTAGCGTACTCCCCACCTGGGGCAGGGGCCGCACTTACAACTTTTTTCAAAAGGAAGTCAAAAATTGCCTTAAAATGTAGCGTATTAGACGAAGGATCTTTGGAGCCAAAGGGAGTAGCTTCATGAGACTGCCACGTGACGTGCTGCTAGATGGGGGTGATAACGCGGGTACAACTTTTAGGGGCACAGCGCCCCCTTAAAGCCTTATTGGCTTATGCCAATGCATTTGAGTTCGGGCCACGTGACTTTGATGCCGGGGAAATTCTTCCCCCTTTTACCCCCCAATTTCCCCCAATCGGACTTTGGGTGCCGGGCGGACTCACGTTGGGCTTTGCCCCAAATTTCTAGTTATTTTTAGCAGTAGTGTTGTAATGTAGTTTTTGTTGTGAAAGAGCAAGCCGGTGACAAGCCAGCAGCCTTGAAGCTCGTTCTGAAAGTTGGGGCACCGTACACGCCGTCTGATGTCACATCGGCTGACAGCCAATCAGAAACAGTCGACAGCGACTCTTCAGAAAAGATGTCAAGATCGCTAAAGAGAAAGAACCAGTCAGACAAAATTGATCACCAAGAGAAAAAGGTTCTTTGGCCGTTTTTTATCTATGATTTGCTTATAGGTATATCAGAGATTTTTTTTGATTTTCGAAGTTTTTTTGATATTGACCTTGGTCTTAAATCAGTTAAATGTTGATGTTAAGTTTATATGCATTTTTTCATACAAAACCAGTGTAAAGCAGTAGCAGTCTGCTTTTCTGTGATAATTTGTTCGCAGCCGTTCTGTAAGAAAGTTGCAATTAGGTTAGGAGTGGCAAATTTTGAGCTTCTAAAATGTTATAATTTAGTAAAAAAAATTTTTGCATGCTAGTCTACAGATGCTGCGAAAATTAATGCAATAAGCACTTTTAAGTATTTGTTGGTTTAGACCATGCTTTTTGCCAGTTTAAACTGCTTGAGTGGCAAAAGCAGTGCAGATTTAAGTAACATTTATAAATGCTTCAAGAAGTAGTCTAAGGTTTATCATCAGCATCAGTTTGTTTGAAGATTTGTTATAGTCTACAAATACACAGCAGGGTTGGGTTTCTGATTCTGTCACTTAATTGTTTTGAACACTTAAACTTATGTCATCAGATGCTTAGGACTCTTTCTCATGAAAGTGCATATCTCTGCCGAGTGATTTTTTTTACAAAATAGTGATTTTAATTTATTTTGATGGTTAATACTGTACATAGTAAAAAATTTTTTATTTTTATTTTTTAATGAATTTTTTTCAATATAGTAAATTTTTACACACCGTTTTTGACGGTTAATAATAAAGTAATTGAAATTTATGTTAATGTTTCTAACTATAGTTTTCGTGGCTCATGCTGTAAGCAGTGCTGTTGGGGATGTACTAACATGATTATTGGATACAGGTGACGGTGACCAATCAGCTGTCGGCAGTGATGACATGCCACTATGCGCGCACGCACACACATGGACAGACACATACACAATTGATGACAACATTTTCTCTGCCATTCACTCCATTCACTTGGTGGAGATAATAGCATCAGTAGTAATACTAAGAGCCACCATGACATCATCATCATAGCAGCTGTGAAAGTTTACCCAGTTCGTTTGGTGAGCAGCATGCGTGCCAGGCAGCTGCCGATCTTTGGATCAGGCAAATTGACAGATAAAATTACACTGTGTCCCAAAATTAGTGACACCGCTACAGATAAGCTAGTATAAAATCATTAATATTTGACAGATTTTTACCAAATTTAAAGCATTCATGGAAACACTCACTGTAAACTAGTCTTTAAAGTTTGTTCTCAAAGTGGCCGTCTTTGGCTTCAATGCAAACTTTTACTTTTAGGTGGGTACACTACTGTTTGATCACCCTGTCAATAGCAGCGTATTGAACGTTACCCTGATGTAAACAAACTCTGATGTCCCATTGACATTACACTGAGCATATGCGGTAAGGTGCGGATGTCATAATCGGCGTGACGTTAAGTAATGTTGAGATATTTTGTTGAAATCCATGAACTGCAAACAGAATTAAAGGTGTGTTTGAAGCAAGGGTTGTCGCTTATTTTGGGACACAGTGTGCATCTGTCGTAATCTGTTGTAGAGGAAGTTGGATGAGAGTGGCGATGAGTCAGTGAATGAAGAGGAGGTAGACACTGATCATGAAAAACAACTGACATCAGGCAACTTGAGTGAGCTCGAGGATTCACGTGGCAGGAGTCTTCGTGAGAAACGATCAACCATCGTCTGTGAGGAGGAGAAGACTGTATTGCAGCTATGCCTGGAATATCTGCACAAAATACTGAAGAGGTAACTAGAAAGCAGTCATAGCCCGCATACCTCTGCCAAGGCAATGTTGTTCGCTAGGTGGCAGCACCATCTTCGGTTTTGCAGCAGTTTCCCTTATGCCCCATTGAAAGCACTGGTAACGAAAATTTTAAAGTGATCCAGAATCCAGGATTCCTTTCGGATCACCCTCAGAATTAGATCAGTGGTAGTTTGTGCCATTCCCAACATACCCTCAAAATGTTAGAAAGGTCCGTCCATAACTTTTTGAATTATCTTGCTAACCCACAGACAGACAGACAAACAAAGTCTGGCAAAAACATTACCTCCTTGGCAGAGGTAATAATTAGGGCTGTACTGAATATTCTATTCATATTCTATTCGTTCAGAATAGTAGGCTGAATAGTGTTTTCGTATTGAGCTGAATAGTAGTGCTGAAAACAGGCCGAATACGAATAATAAGCACTGCCCTGTCGCCTTTCGTTGTTCCTGCATTTAGTCTTAGATAGCTGCTGTCTTAGCAGCATAACGCTCACACATGATGCATTATGGCATCTCTTTGACCATTTAGTTTGCTCACTGACAAGAGTCTGTTGTGAATCACTGTCATGTTTCATTAGTGTCAGGTCAGCAATGTTTATTAGTGTTATTCGTTTAACATTGATACGAATTACAAAATGTCCGGTTTGGAATTTTCTCAAATGCCTGATTTGGAATTTTTTTACTGCACTGTAATGAAACCAGAACATTGTACAGTGTATTAGAACTTGCATCAACTATTCGTAATCTATTTGTATTCAGCCTAATTATTCTTATTTGACTGAATAGTAAAATCTACTATTCGGTACAGCTCTAGTAATATTGACACGATTTATCTGATATTCAGTAACTTCTTTAGGCATTTTTTTTGCATTGGGTTGATGTTGCTACTATTACTTTAGCATTTGCTTCATACGTATTGTATTTGAATTTGCACCATGTAAGTTACAATTACAACAATACTGATAATAATACTTATAATACTTTGGCTTTTATTAAGCTATTTGTCAGTATTTGAGTTGAGTTCATCAAGTTACAACTTTTATTTGTTAAGTTGGTGAAATTTAGGCAACCATCGATGACTTCTTTGGAATGATTTTTTGTTTGTTGTTAGATGTCATCCAGGCAAACAAATTATCACAGATATGGGAAAGTTTTTGTTCAACATGTCTACTTCACGTACATTGAGATATCAAATGCATACGTTTAGAGATTACTGTATTAGGTTTTCACTTGTCCGGATGCTAGAAACTAAGCTATTATTAGATAATTTGTTGTAAGAAAATAATTATCTGTCCCACTGCTATAGCATAGCATGGGACAGATTATAAAAGTCACTTCTGTCATTCTATCGTTTTCTCTGTCCGTCTGTAAACACTCCTACGGCTGCAATTTTGATTTGATCTTGTTGAAATTTTGCACAGTGATTCGGTGCCTGAAAAGTAAGATCGAGTTTGTTTGGGATAAAAATCTGATAATTCTTTCCCCTATTTCACCCCAATTTTTAACAATTTGCATTACGGCCTATGGGGACTTAAAAGCAGTATAACTTGGTCCCCGTAAAAGATAATTGTGCGCTGTTTGCACCTACCCCCTATTTTTGGGCCCGTGCTATCCGATGGTGTTATTTGAATTTCTCCCCTGACGACCCTTGTTCCCATGGCAATGAATTTTGGGACAAAAACTGAATATAACTCGGCCCCCATGAAAAATGATTGCACGCTGTTTTCACCTACACCTCTATTTTCGAACCCGGGCTATCCGATGGTGTCATTTCAATTTCTCGCCTGCCGACCCCTGTTGTCATGGCAATGAATTTTGGGACAAAATTGACTACAACTCGGCCCCCGTGAAAGATAATTGTGCCCTGTTTGCACCTACCCCCTTATACACAGCTGCTAGGCTATATAGCGTGGCAGTGGGACAGATACCTCGTTCCACAGAATGTATTTAGTTTTCACTGAAATTGTCACATTACTGGTATTGAAACTGCATTTCACTTTTCCATCATTTTGCAAAATAAGTGCACGTAAGATCTTAGAATGGTTAAAAGGTCAAAGGTGGTGTATAGCTTTTTACGGAATCAGTTACAGGGCTGCCATGTGGAACACAGAGTGTTATCTGCAACCTGACACAGTTGAATGCTCTTTGTCATAACCCCAGCCAGACAGGCCAGTACTCAATTTACCTACTCCAGATTGATGGAAGGCTCAGTTAAGCCCAAATTCCATTACGCCTACTTTTGCCGAAACTTTCCCGTGGGGAAAGTCGTGGACACAAAGCATGAAAGTCGCGGATGCAAACGGTGACAAATCACCATGAAGTTTCGGTGAAAGTCGCTGACACAAATCACGAAAGTCGTGGACACAAACCATTTCGACATGTCGATATGTTTGCGACAAAGTCCGCGACAAACCCGTTTGTGTCGCTTTAATGGAATTTAGCAACCTGTTTGTGTCGCTTTAATGGAATTTAGCCCGTTACAGTGCACGGGGAAAGTCGGCGCCAAAGTTTGAGACAAAGTCTGGGACAAGTTCACGACAGTCGCGGACTTGTTGCGGACACTAATCATGAAACTCAGCGACGTGATTTGTGTCGCAGACTTTCATGATTTGTGTCCTCGACAAGTCCGCGACAAAGGCGAACTTGTCCCCGACTTTGTCGCAAAGTCGGCGTAATGGAATTTGGGCTTTAACCTCGATGCTGGTTATATAACAAGATGGTTTACCTGTCTGCAGACAGTTACCTGTCCAAGTAATAATCATTTGATTGTGACCTATTTGGAAGTCAAACTCACAACTTTTCAGTCGTAAGTCGAACATCCTCTACCCTGTACTAAGTACGTTTTACATTGTTCACTATGGCTGGCACTTGTCTGGTAGGAAAGATGCGAATGGCTTTTTTGGATTTCCAGTGACAGAGAACATTGCACCAGGCTACTACAGTATTATCTCACATCCAATGGATTTCAGCACGATGAAAACTAAGATCCACAATGGTGACTACCACAGCGTGGCCGACTACAAGGTCTGCCATTATGAACTATATTACATAGTGGTGGCTCATTAGTGAAGGTATCAGATGTGTGATCGGATGGTTGTGAGTGTGACTTTCATTCTGTTTTCCCCAGGTAGTGCAGAAGCAGACGTCGGGTTAGGTAGGAACTTGAAAGGTAATTGCTAGCTAGTTATATCAGCAATATTTGTACTCAAAATTGTTAAAATCTGGTAATCTCTCTTCAGTTTACAATAATTTATGTTGCCAGTGTTGGTACTGTTTTTTGAAACATAGTGTATATGTGCCAGGAGATTTTTGTGCTGCATATTACTCAGAGAAAAATGCTGAACTGGGTTCTGTTGTTGTTGTTTTTGTTACAGTTGCTAACTTAGATTGACTCTGTAAAGTTGGTTCATTCATTCGCTTATCTATCCATCCATGAAGAGTTTTTCTCAACTTTAATGAAATTTGATATGTAGTTAGAGGTCGATGAGCGATACGAGAGGGTATCATGCCATATAACTCAAAGACAACATCATAAAACCTTCGGAGTTAGAATTTTTTTTCAAAGTTTGATCTTCTTTGCCATTTACAACAGTGGCTGGCAAGTGAGTAATGATTCTTAAGCTAGAGCACAATATCTAAATTAGCTTGAACCAGATTTTTGTTACTTGGCTGAGTTTTAGTGTCAGGTGGTTTTGAACATAGACAAAATTATAACAAATTTGTCATGGGGAGTCAACCATTGCTCCCAGATGGGATCAATTTTTGTAGTAGTATGTACTATTAATAGCAGTATGTACTATTAATAGCAGTAGCAGTAACAGCAGCAGCAGCAGCAGTGGTAGTTGGTATTGTTCTGTTGTAGTTGCTGTTGTCAGCATTCTCGTTGTAGTGTAATTGCTGTTGTACTAGTCAACGTTGTAGTTATAGACTTGTAGTAGTAGTTGTTGTTAGGCTGACAACAAGCCAGTGATGCACAACTGCATGCAGTAGAACTGGCCTGAGACTGTCTATCATTATGAAGCTTATAGTAATAGTAGTTGTTGTAGTCTAGTTGTAGTTACAGTAGTTGTGGTAGTGTGGTAGTTGTTGTTGTAGTTTTTGTTGTTGCCAGGCTGACTACAAGCTGATGATGCAGAACTGTATGCAGTACAATCGGCCCGAAACAGTCTATCATCGTGAAGCCAAACGTCTGCTTGGCATTGGACTTAAGCATCTGACTAAGGTCCATTGACTTCTTCACACTATGTTGTGTTGTTACTGTGATACTTGGATACACTTTGCCAAATAATGTACATGACTCATTGACTTCTAAAAACCATCTTCGTATGTTATGCAGGGATGTTATGGCCAATTGACGTCTGCGACACGACTCGGCTTAACTGTTATGACCCATTAACGTTGCTGTCCGTGAGTGACAGTGCAATGATGTCATTAGCACTGTGACGTCACACTGCTGTGCACAGACCTTGCTTTGTTTGCTAGCAGTTAAGTTGAGTTGATTCAATTGCATCAGCAATTTGAGTTGGCATCCATGGCACGACTCAACAGCCGAGTTGACTGTCGTCGGCGTTGTAGGTGTGAATTGGCTATTAAGTTGTCGATGCTTACATGATCTTGACACCAAATTCCAAGGTCTTGTTGTCTCTGTTATTGGCATTGTTCTTGTTCTTGGCCTTGAGGGTGTAGTAAATGTGGATTGTTAGGAGCGTCTGCTTCAGATGAAGCGTAATCTGCCGTCAATGTCTGCACTGACCAATGAAGAGATAGGATTGGACGACGAAGCTGATACGCCTGCATTTGGTTCTGAAACCAAGACCAAGCAGATCAAGCAGAAAACAGCGTCGAAAAAACCGAGGTGAGACGATGACGAAGGTGGATTTAATTAGTGATGGTTTTGAGGTCAGTATTGTCAAAGCCATTGGCAGTGATCTTTGAGACCAAGGCCAAAGCCAAGGCCACTAAGTAAGTAAGTAAGTACGGCATCTAAAGTGGTTTTAGTTTGCACAGAGAAGATTTATTAGAAGTGGTAAAGGCCAAGGCATCGAGGCTAAGGCTCGACCTTTTTGAGGCCAAGTGCTCAATTTTTTTGTCCTTGAGCTGTCCTCGAGGTTGAGGACACATGTCAAATATGCGATCTTTTTATTTAACCATACTTAGCATGTTTGGTCGAACAGGTGCCCTTACACAAAGGTGCTCACACAGCCCGGAGAATGTTGGACAGCAACACAGCATTTTCTGGCCCATCATTCTGTGTCCTCTGAGGTCCTTTGTTTGGCGTGCTGCAACATTTAAGTTTTTTCTCGGTGCAGGAAATGTGACATTCGCTGGCCTACGTGATGCTTTCAAGTTGAGAGTCATATCTTGAATTACGCTACAGCAGCAAAACTGCAAACAGTTGCAGTTGCAAAATTTACAGTGTTGTTACTTTAGGCTTAATGTCAGAAAATTTATGCTAGGGTTGCCATCACCCAGTGCTGGATGATGGCAACCTTGATGGGGAGTGTTGCATGGTTCCTACGGTCAGGGGAAGTCAGGGAAAGTCAGGGAAAATCCAGACGGTCAGGGGAAGTCAGGGAATTCAAAAGTACCATGGTGCAAAAGTTAACAAAGATGCAGAAAAAAACAGAACTG
>Ga0209367_1006977_pt1 | contig 15590 bp, 13 predicted proteins | sample WorMetLIZISLAND2_FD_187412 | JGI IMG/M metagenome (GOLD analysis project Ga0209367, IMG submission 187412) | Marine gutless worms symbiont microbial communities from Max Planck institute for Marine Microbiology, Germany - Olavius geniculatus... ... | reverse complement strand
GCTAATTATATTACAAATATGAATTACAATATAAGACTTACTGTTATTTCAATAAATTGCAAAAATTGTCCCATTGGCTGTCCATACAATTTATTTCTTCGTTTTCCACCCTTGCGATTCGGTGCCGGGTTTTCCAGTCTCGCGTTTTCAGTCGCCCCGCGTGGTTGTCTGTGCGTCTGTCACACTGGTGCAACCTGCTAAAGCTATCGCATGGAACTGAGATGCCTTTGGCATTGGCAGAGACACTCGTGTGCGACATGAAGCAACATTGTGTTAGGCAGGCCCATTGGCTCTCATGGGGGAAAAGATTTTAGGGTCGGCACCGATAGTCAAAATTTGCATTTCAAATTACTGCAGCCAAACCGACATATTCGACCGAAGACAGCGATTGCAATGGACAGAGTAAATGACCACGTAGGCAGTGAATTTATGTTACCTTATCTTTGACCTGCGACTGGAATAACGTATTCGGCCTCTCTGCAGCCAATATAGGCCTACGTCGTGACTACAGCATCAACAACGAGGCTGTTACTTTTAACGACGGGAAACAGAAACGTAACGTAAAGTACCAAGTAATAAAACGCCGGAACAGCTGATAAGCCGACGCTACTATTTCTGGCGAGGATAATGGAGCATCGGTAATAATAAATAGCAAGTTTTATTGCAGTTGTGGACAAACCGCTACAACTCACGTCGTGTGGACGGACATACGTGAACTATAAAACTTAAAACACCGAAAAGTGAATAGAACTTTTTGTGTAACTTTATCGCAGTCAAATAATCAATTTACAATTAATTGCAATTGAATTAACCAATCAGTCAATCAGAAAAGAAGTTTAAAAAGGGTCTAACTATTACAAAATACTAATGTAAGTCCACTAGAAATGAAGTATCATATACGTACATGGAGTCAAGTCCAGGGGATAGTCAGAAAAGGGATTTTGTTAACAAGTAAGTTTTGAGACTTGCTGACGAAAGCTGGATAACGACTCGCAGACGTTGCGTCTTCTGACTGGTCGTTCTACGTCCGTAGGCCGACAACCGGGAAAGGACGGTTGGTTGGTGACGGTTGTCGACCGGAGGCACTGCTATAGACTCTTGGTAGTAGCAGAACAGAGATGTCGGCGGCTAGGTAAGTCGGCGACGTAGTTGAATAGACCAAGATATTGCAGCGTAAGTTTTTTCTGTATATAGGCCTATCTGCCCATGAACGTTCAAGGTCTGCAAACTATAGAAAGAATATCGGCCCTGTACCGACATGCTATACGGCCGTCAGCCTAGCCTAGCCTAGCGACAAGCCGCTGTAACCAAAATCCTTTGACTTTTTGAATACAAAATTGCCACACCAGTTACTTCTTTCTTACAAAACGTTTACGTCAATTCTGGTTATTCCATACTTTATTACTTTTCGATTTAGAAGCCAGCACGGTGCGGACAGATGGACTGGCGAGCAAGATCCCACTAGAATGACAGCATAATGAGAGGTATCGAATAAAAAGTACAGAACAGAACAAATGAGCAATAAAGTTGAATTAAGCGTTTTAACGTGACAACTTATCACTTATAAACCTACATCAGAAGTGCAGGGGCGGCTACCGTATTCATTTTATCAGGCACCTGGCTGCCTGCATGTGACCTAACCTGGCTGTCATTGCAAGGTGTTACCGGCGTAATGAACGATGAACGGCCCACCATCGACCACGCCAGCTAAATGCATATTTCATCTTGCGCTGCGGTAGGTCTACTTGGCGCCTGTGGACAATCTATCAAACGACCTCGCACGTCGCCGATATCTTGTCGCTCAAATGCAATTAAATGCCGCCCGCAGCCACGAAATGCAGCTAGGATAGCTTCTGCGCGAATTTTAATGCGCAGTGCACGTTTCGTTACTGCTATCGTACGTTGTCCGTCCGTCTGGCTGTAACGTTGATGTATTCTGACAATAAACATGTTTTACTGGAAATATTCATTAGCTCATCTTCTTCGCTTTTCGCAGCCCAACAATCCGTATATAAGCTGGTCCCAAGGCAGCGTCTCCGAATTTCGCCTGAAATGTGTCGCTAGCAGCGTTATTTGGTTACTTATTTATTTATCACCAGCTAGCGTAAGGCGTTACGTCACCCAGAAGCAAGGTCGTAAAGGTCAACTCATCCTTTTATTTTCAGAGGAATGGAAAATACGTGGTAGCTTATAGATTATAGACTGTAGGCCTAATCTGGCTGATTGGGGCAGTGGTATGTCTGCTAGCTGCAAACCGGGGGTCTAGTTGTTTGCTGACACTGGCAATGGATGACCGCATAGTGTGCTGCTGTATCACTAACTCATGCAAATTAGCTGTCTTTTGCCCGGAGATTGTGAAACACTTGTAAAGGTCACGAGTCTGATTTGCGTAAGAAACGTGGTACCAAATATCGGATCATAATCTTTTTTTTACCTTTATGAACAAACCCTGCACCTTAACTTCGGCAGGTTGACATTGACATTGTGCAATGTACTCAGGCCTACTTACTTACTTATAATATCTCGCAGTGTTCGCTGCGATAGCAAGACCTTTTGGTTGAAAATATTTCAGATCATAGATGTAAAAACGTTTTTTACGTTTTTTATCGTTTTTTATTTTCTCAACGTTTTTTTTATTTTTTTTAAAAAACGTTTATCAAAATTTGAAAATTCTACCGTGAACGTCCAGAAGGGCTTTTAAAGCCGCATAAACGAATTAATATGTTATAGTGGTGGTAGTTTACTTACTTAGTCTAGTGATACGTGGTCTTATGACTACACGGTTGAATTGAAATTGAATAAAATTTTATCTCTTTCTTTAGTTTTAGCTGTACTGCAATTACAGCATTTGGTTTTAGGCAAGAAGTCGAACAAATTAAGGCTAACGTTTGTTATCAACGTTTTTAAACGTTTTTTTTATTTTTGCCACGGTTTTTATGTTTTTTAACGTTTTTTTAATTTTTTTCTGGAACGTTTTTTACATCTATGTTTCAGATAGGCCTATTATTACTTTTGTCCGCTTCGCCGCTGCTTTAAACTGATCTTTGCTATTCCGACAGTTTCTGTCAACCTTGCGTTGTCAGTGGTCAGGTATGTTTCAAACTTCTTGTCCAAATTCATTCACTGCTTTGCTGAACAAAATAATAAAATTTTTTATTGCGCCTGAATTTTTGCGCACACCTTTCGGTAAAAAGTAAACATCTCCCACGCGTTAAATTTAAAAAAAAATCGTTTCATGTACTTGGAACCATGCAGGTTTCTTCCACAGCAGAAATCTTCATTCCGCTCCCTGCAGCTTTCCGAAAAGCTTTTAAGATTAAGACTTATCCGTTTCCGCAACTCTAGACATTATGCACCGTCGGTCTTAATGATGTAGGTAGGGCATGATAGCGTTTATGATTATGATTATTCTTCTGGAGAATCGACGATATGAAAATCTCATAGACAGTAATTTCGAAGACGACCGACAGCCGACAATAGGACCAGGAGTACTTAATGCCCTCGGGTGGTGGCCGGGTGTCTATTAATCGCATTGTCAGCCACCGAATTAATGTTGATGAGATGTAATGGAGATGCATTATGAAACGATTGTTTGACTGATAGGTCCATAAAGCGTTGAGAGCCTTGTCTCGTTTCGACGTGGGTGGTATGATTATCGGCTTAATTCTGATAGATCTTCAGCTGCCGGACCCACACAGATATTATAGCCTACTATGATAAATGACAGTTTCCATGAAATTAGTTTATACATCGAATACAGTGAAATAATTGCTACATTAATAACTATGTAGAAGTAGGCTACTCGGAGAGCAGATACCTCTGTCGATATGTCTGTTTAATTGTACAATGTTAAACTGAGAAACTGTTGTAAGGAAAATTCAGGCTTATCACGAAACCATAATACTGCCATCTAGAAAATAACGCTAAAGTATTGATATTCCATTGAAATTCGGTATTGGGGATAAAAACAGGAGCGACATGGGCAACGGGTCATCGGATTCTGACCCACATACACAATAATCACACTTGTGACGGCGACGCGACTTAGCTGTCGAGTTGCGTCGCGTCAGCGTCACAGCTGTAAATTGGATATTAGCAAATTTGTTTTTTAATTTTCCAGCCCTAAACGACTGCGCGACGTTTTATTTAAAATATTTTCACAACTTTGTAAACATGTAAACAATTTACCTGATAAACGGACAAATGAAAGAACAGACAAACAGACAGGTAAACTTTAACCAGATAACAAAATTAAAGTTCAAAGTAAAAACGAAGTAAATTCTGTCATATAACCTAGGATACAAAGACGCTTGCTTGCTAGGCCTAGGCCTATAGCTAGCAGTTAGAACTCGTCTGAATAAGGCAACGGTGAACAGATTACGGATTAATCAATCTCACATGGAAAACAACGGCTTTGTAACGAAGTCTATCACGTGTCATCTTACTGATGCCTTATGATTTGAACTGTTCTGTCTGGCAGGCTTACTAAAGCTGCAGAAACTTTGATGACTGTAACGTTGTCTTTGAAGTGGCGTAAGCGCATCACAAAGCATATAGAAGCTATTATTATTTGTACAATTGAGTTGACTACTCAACACCATGATTCGTGGTGCAAGAAATCTCGTCAGCAGCGATAAGTAAGAAAATCCGAGTACTAAATTTTTAATACTCATAGTTGGGCATTGCTAATGCAAGAAAAAAGTCATTAGATTTTGGTGGCGATTCGGGCTGTTTTGTGTAAATTCTGGATTATGTACATACGTTTTTTTCCACTGCCACTTAATGCACTTAATAAACGAATTTTACTTTCCGGAGCGGTGGAGAGTGGCCCCAAAACCAAACATTCGGATTTTTAGCGAATCCGATTTTTTGCCGTTTCTGGACATGTGGCAGGATTTTGTTTTACCATTGGAAGATCGGGCGTGCATCAGGGGACTTCGTTTTCGCCAGGTAGGAGCACTAGTCTCTGTGGCCGTTTGAGAGCTCTGATCGCTGATTCCAGTTGATGCCAGTGCAGCTGGCGGTGTCTTATAAAGCAAAGCCCCCGACTGAGTTGAGCAGTTTACAATCAGACGCAGATTCAGAGCCAGTCAAACAGTATGCAGCTGTTAAACATAATGGCTGTCGAGTGCAATTCGGTGACTGTGATATGGGGGCCGACTTTTAAAGTCACTGCATGGGGTCAGCTTTCCTTTTCTCATTTTTTCCTTCCCACTTTTCCACTTTGCATGTCTTTTTCTCTGCTTTTATTTTTTCGTTCTTGGGTCTTACTTGTTAAAACCACTGTATACAGGGCATCTCTCCCTCTCTTGTCTGTATCATTTCCTTTGCATTTTCTCTTTCTTATTTTCCCATTTTGCTCGCTTACCTACTTTTGTCCTTTCTTTCCCCTTTCGGTGGATTACTTCTTTAATCCATCCAGAATGTTCGGGAAACTCTGTAAGCACCCCCAACGGATGTAGAAGAAGCCCGGCTGTGCAAAATAGTTGACGACAGTTTTGATCTATTCGTGCCAGTTACGTTGAGAAGTTTTTCTCTGCAATTTTGTGGCGTGGAAACAATCGGTGAAGGACGACTCCCGTTGGATTTCGGTCCGTGTGGGCGCGATCGCCCATAACGCTCCCACGAAGTGGACTCTTGGGGTGATCATGAAGGTACTACAAAGACGTCGCCGCGTTAAATGTCGGGACGCATAACAGCAGGCGCAGGTGCGTGAACAATACATGGTGGGCGCCCCATGGTCCAGCCACGTGCAGTGCAGTCACATAGACTGCAGGCAGACAATTCCATGAAACACCATCAGTACGCCCCTGACATCTCTGGGAGTGCGACGTGTCAGCCAGTAAGTAATTCATTGCAAGCAGCTAGAACTGGAGCCGGTGCAAATGCACAACAGTCTCTGCGTCGAGTCTACTTTGTTGGAGTCCACTTTGTCCAGCTGCATTTTTTTTGTGTCGGGCGCTCGACGTTATGACCACATAACGCCGGTGCTAGAGGTGCTGCACTGGTTTCCGGTTCGGCGTCGAGTGGCTTTCAGGATGGCTACACTGGTCTACTTGTCACTGTCCGGCATGTCTCTAGAGTCTAGACTCTAGACTCTAGCATACCTGGCGGCCGACTGTCAGCTGGTTTCCGACGAAGGTTATAGTCAACTGCGTTCTGGCAACTCAAGGACATGTGTCGTCAGACGGACCTGCAGCAGCTATGGAGACATAATGATGCTTTACTGCTGCAGGCATAAGCTGTGGTACAACCTTCCAGCTTATTTGAGACAAACTGACAATAGCTTTGAACAGTTTAAACGGCTGCTGAAACATTTTTCGGATGTTGAGATAGCGGCGCACTGTGACTAATGGGGTGTTTACGCGATCCAGCAAACGTCCAGCAAACTTCCAGCAAATGTATTCAAAATACACGTGCTAATGCTGGACGTTTGCTGGATCGTGTAAACACCCTATAACTGTTAAACTGCGTCTACTCAGTCGTCTTAATTACTTACTTATTTACTTACTTGAAAGTTAAGTAAAAATGTTAGCTGATAGTTTAATTAATATATTTTAGCTAGGTCTATATTTTAATTGAAATAAAATAGGTGAGTTAAAACATTGGCTTAATTACTAATTTTTAGCTAGCAACTTATTATTTTGATTTTTTAAAACTGTTTAATCATTTGCACAATTTTTTTTTTACTTTTAGATATTTAGTATATATGCGCTGTGATGTTATTTGCGTAATTCTCCAGCATAAGCAATTGTGCTCAAAATGTTTTGTCCTTTTTCAAATTAACACTTTATTCGTAGCCAATATCAACAGTACTTGATGGCGAAAAATTTCTCTTTATTGATAGGCTACATTTATCGACAATGTTGCAGCGTTTCATCACTTCCCCCCCCCAAAAAAAAAATCTTTGCAAATTAGTTTGAAAAAAAATTAATTAAAAGTTATTAGTTTAGTTAACTATATTTTTAAGTAGTTCAATCATTTTAAGGTTAAAATATAGTTATATTTCAATTAAGTTTTAGTTAGTTGCCTATCACTGTCTGAGTCCGAGTCCAATTGTCTCGACGAGACGGGATATTCGCACAGTTCGACATTCACAATCCGAGCATTCGGCGAAAACAACAACAAAATGGAAAGTTAAAATTTAGCCTACATTGTGTCTGTTGATGCTAAGTTAACAAAACGTCCATATTCTTGATGTACAAACTACAAATATCAATATGTTGTATATTTTCAGCTACTTTCACGCAGCTCGTAGGTCTGTAGCTGTATGGCCCTGCATGTACTTCACGGTGTTTGCATGCGATGAAAAGACTGCACGTTAAAGCATGTACGCAGAAATGCGACAATCGAAACGCTGTTTGTTATGCCACGCAGTTCAGTCATCGTGACGTCACGATGACGTCATGATCATCATCATCATCATCAGCAGCAATAGTAGCAGCGGGCGGCTGTTGTCAGTTGACTGTCAGTGATAATAGGAACGCTCGCTGAAGACAGACCTGTCTTCATTAATTACGGCCTTGCTGAAGTCTGGTGATTGTCGTTGACATTGTCGTTAGAGACAGTAGTCTAGGACGACAGATAATGCCCGTCCGCATATTTCCATATCATGCATGGACAACTGTAGTTTGTACGCCAAATCAAACACCGGCACTAACCATATGCCTAACACTAACCCTAACCCTAATCATCACCCTAAGCGTAACCCTATAAACATGAGCAAGTCGTATGCCTATTTTTTTGATTGTGTACGTCGTATTAAGCGTGCTATTTAAAGTTAAGTTATATTGCAATTTTTTTCAAAATTTAATTCTAATTAAGTGACACGTTTACTACGACGTAGGCATACAACATGTAAAAAAATACAAGTCCCGACGCAAGAAAAAACAGCGCATCTACGTAACCAGCGGCAGCGTTTCTCCGCTTTGACCACTGGGCCAGCTGCCAGCAGTGTTGTAACTTCTAACCACTTTATAATACTATGTAGGTAGTCACGTTATTCACATTGCCAAGGGAGAAAGCATGACCTATTGTCTCGGGTACAATCACCGCAGCTCTGTATGATATGGAAATATCTGCGCTAGTGTAAACCATGGTGGACAGCAGCCAGTTATGCATGGCCAGCTTTGCAAATCAGACAGCATGACGTATAAATCGACGTTATAATGACATAAACTGACCACGCTATTCAATGTCATTTAAGGTAACTGAAGGTCATTTATTCCAGCACCAGCGTGAAAAGCCGACAATGGCGGGCCTATTTGCCTACACATCGTTATGTCATGTGATCAGTGGATTCATTGAACTGAAAGTGGTGGAACTAGGGCCTACTCTATGTAGCATGACGTGTAAATCGTCACCCGTCATAGAATTTTGTCCATGAAGATCACTGTCCGACGTGACTGGTATTTTACTCAACCAGAGCATGCAGACTAAAGATCAGTGAGCTAAAACTAAAGCATGCTACGAACATAAGAGTCCTTCACTGAGCAGTGATGACTCCAATAGTGTTTGGCGGGACTGAGAACTGTAGTGTACGTAAATCGTACTATATTATTCATTTTCATTAACCACATCGAATGGTAGCAATTACAATTAACATATTTCTAATAAAAAACAAAAAATACACATATCATTAATTGGCAAAAACTGAGTGATCGTAATAATGTCCACTTCCAGTTACCCGGAAAAAATTTATAACAACGTTTTTCTATTCGAACACTAGATTGCATAAAATTAAACATGCACTGTGCTTGCCTAATTACTTGTACACTGCGTCTCAAAAACATCCCCGACATTTCTGACTGTAACTTAAAAAACAATCATCAGATTTTGATAATTTTTGGTACCAATATTTTTGACACAACTTGCCATCAAATAACCGTTTAGTTTTCCACGTTACCCAATGTATGCTTCTGCACTACCTAGGAAAATCAGATCAAGCAAAATATGTTAAAATAAATAGAAAACCTAAAAAACATCCCCAACATTATAGATCGTAACTTAAAGAAATATTAGCGGATTTTAATAATTTTTTACAGAAAAATTTCTGACACCACTGGCTATTAAATAAGTGTTTTAGTTTTTACTTCACCCAACGCCTGCTTTTGCACTACCTGGGAAAATCAGACGAAGCATAAAACGTGTTAGAATGAATGAAAAAAAATTGATAAATTTCATCTATCCTAATCTGTGGGCCCAAAGAGCCGGTCTATTACAAGTTTTAACTGTCATGCAGCAGCGTGTCTACCAGATAAAGTTTAGGAATGTTTGAAGAGTCAAGAAGCGACTGGTACAGCCTGCATTGGTCTGGAGCAGAACATTATCGATTACTGCTATCAACGAATGGAGAAAGCGTCTCCTTGCCTGTGTTCGCATAGTGGGCCAACACTTCAAGCAATTTCACTGCAGGCAGTTGAAAAATGGACAACTGGATGAATTGTCAGACACAGTGTCAGAAATGTGAACAAAATGTGTTTTTACGCTTTATGTTAATTAAGCAATCATATCACATTGGATAAAAGTGATATTTCGCTGGTTGTGTTTTCCCCAGGTAGTGCAGAAACAAACGTTGGGTGAGGTGGAAAACTGAATGGTCGCTTGATGGCAAATTTTGTCAGAAATATTCATACTAAAAATTATCAAAATCTGGTAATTGGTTTTTGCGTTACGGTCGAAAATGTTGGGGATGTTTTTTGAGACACAGTGTAAATGTGTGCGAGTGAAGATCGCTGTACAACGTGACTGGATTTCACGGCACTATCACAGAACAGCTTTACGACTGATCACAGGCGACCAACCTTCACTAGCCTACGAAGACACTAAACATTACACATTATTGCCGCTATCAGTATGTCTGTCTACCCACACGCTATACACGGCGTCGGGTCATGGTTATGCAGGGACGGGTCCCCCAAGAACTGTCCTCAACTTCGAGGACAGCTCGGGGACAAAAAATCGTGGTCTTGGCCTCGGTCTCAATACCTTGGCCTCTAGTCACTTGTAACAAATGTGCTCTGTGCAATTGAACTGAAGCTATGTTGACTTTGTTCCTGTTTTGACCGTTATATAGGCCTATAACTGGTCTTGAAGTACCGCGTAAAATTGATACTATCCTTACCTTACCTTACCTTACCTTACCTCCGAGGTGGACAGGCTCTTACACCTGCACAGCTCTGAGGCCGTATCAGCTCGGCCCAATGCGCGTCCCCGAATGTAACCACAAGGTTACAGGTAACGGCTATAAAGCCGTAGTCGGCTGTAAAGCTGAAACCAGCAGAAAAGCACTGGTAATGTGTAGCAATCTGCCTACACGAGTTTGGTCAGCTCTTGGTTGATGGCTCCTCCCCTCCAGATTTTAGAAATCTTTCGGGTCATCAGTGCAAAGCCCCACCACCACGGCGCACGTAACCAGCGGCAGCGTTTCTCCGCTTTGACCACTGGTCAAGGTGGCTGACCACGGTGGGGAATTGATACTATCTTTGTCCTAGCATTTTTGTGGTTCATTACTCCCTTGGCCTTGCAAATGCTGGTCTCGAACCCATCCTTGTGGTTTTGTCGTGTATCAAACGACGAAAAACATTTTCGAAAAGTTTTGACAATCGTTTTGCGTTTTACTTACGCGTAACTTATCTCTTATCTTCAAACCGTGCGCGGTTGTGCTTAAAGTTCTAAAACAGTTTGCAGTTTGTTAGCGTAAAACAACTGTGCAAATGTTATGACATGGGTGTTATTATAAAACAATACACACTATTTTTGTTAAAATAGTTTGTTTTGCAAGAAATCACGGTGTAGCTAGTTAATTGTACGATATAGGCCTATAAAACTAATAATTTTATTGCTCAGTAACTTAATAACTCGCTCAAGTTACCTTGTCGTGATTTTGAATTTTGTCCCACGACCTTGGAAAGTGAAAACCTCATCAGTTTATCTAACTTTGGCGTAAGAGCTAGCCTGTTTTTGCCACGCTGCGTCAAGTCATTTTAGAAATAATCATGGTGTCACGGAATTTTGCACGTTTGACCTTGCATCTGACTTTGACGAGGACCTCTCAACCTTCAAAATCTAATCAGTTTGTCTGTCGCTGGAGCTACCTCATCGGCCAATGTTTGGTGACATTTTATCAGCTACATCCAGCGAAAAGAATGTCATATTAACGAACCTTGCGTGACGAACGCGCGAATGTAATCAGTAACTAGAACGGACAACCGGAAAATATACCGAATGTAAATATGTCAAATACATTTAATAATAGAATGATTCTTGGCTAACTTTGTTAGCTGTATTTATTTAGCTGTCAGCAGTGTGGTTATTATGCAGTTGTTCGTTTTATGTAGCTAGTTTTTTTCAATTTCGTGTTTTTGCATGCGTTTAACAGTAACTAGTATCTGCATCACGACTATGAACCGATTGTTTAATTGCATAAAAATGAAATCATATAAAAATATTATTTGCATCACAGTGGGTCGCTGAAATGTAATAGCTGTGATAGAGGTAATGTTACATAGGCTATGTTATTTCAAACTTAGGAAAAAATAAAAAAGGCTGTGCTTACAAAATTCACGTATGGAGAGCAGAATTGCAAAACCACGCATCAACAGCCTTTAGCAAAAAACCCTGATTATAAAGTTTTTTTCGAAATGCTACTTACATCGTCAGTTTACAGATGTCATTACAAAACAAGATAATGTTCATATGAACACGGAGTCTGTTCAATGCATTTCGACAGTTTACAGTAGGCCTATATGTCCGTATAAATATAATCAGTGAGCTGTTTAGACCAGTAGAAAAAAACAAACAGTTTAATTTCAAATTATACAGCAACAATGATCCTTTCATCTTTCTGTATTATTTTAACTAAACAATAAACATTGTCAGTTACGAGACTATTCGATTCGTCACCAGCGCTTTACTGTAAAAGGTCCATCGTCACCATGCATCTATCTTGCACCGTTATGGAGATATGGCGCCTCAAAGATAATGAGGTCACGTCTTTGACCTTTTGTGGTCACGTGACGTCATCGGTCACGTGACCATTCGACTTTGGGGGTCGACTTCTTATCCGTGGTCCATAGTGATCATGTGTCTATCTTGCACCGTTATGCAGATGGCGCCTCAAATATTGGACCGTTTGGACGCACGGACCTGGACACAGAAAAAAAGACGGAAGAATGGAAAGAGAAAAAAGGGGAAGGGAGAGGAAAGGGAAAAGGAAAGCGGAAAAGAAAAAGGAAGAGAAAGGGGAGGAGGAAAGGAATGGAAGATAAAGGAAAAAGGAAGGAAAATGGAAAGGGGAAGGATAAAGGAAAAGGGAAAAGGTAAGGAAAAGGAGAAGGGGAAGAAAAAGAAGATGAAGAAGGAGAAGGGAAAAGGAAAGGAAAATGGGAAAGGGAAAAGGGAAGGGAAAGGAAAAGGAAAAGAGGATGGAGAAGGGGAAGAGAAAGGGGAAGGGGAAAGGAAAAGGAAGGTAAAAGGAAGATAGCTTAAGAAATGTAGGACGCACAGACGCACGCACGGACGCACGGACGCACGGACACTCAGGTAATTTTATACTCTGTCCAATGCTATGCATTGCATTAGACAGACAATAAAATACAGCAAGCAAAACAGCATCAAAACACTGGGAAAAATAAAAACTTTTCCCGATTTTTATCGACAACAGATAAGATATTTTGCTATTCTGTCATTGATATGCCAATACCGTTTAATTCACCGCACTATCTGCATCAGTTGTATTACCTATATCATCACATTCTGCGACATTCGTTAACCCCCTTCCCCACACTGTCACGGAGTATTCGCCTGGCATGATAGTTAATCTTTATTCGGCATGCGGTAGGAAGTCATGGCACGTAGGGAAACTGATGGACCAAAACACCGTAGGCCTACATCGTTCGACCATACATTCCAACGGGCATTTGCAGCGTCGCTAAATTATTGTACTTTCTCTGCGGCGGCAATTAAAGTAAGCCCTACAGATAATGTCGATCTGTTCAGAGACATACATACGCTATTAACCACGTGATCGACACGGGTTGTCCATTTGTAGCCGTATAAACGTTTAGTTTCAAATGCTCGAGCTCGAGCAGCTGCACTGTTATGTGGCACCGTTATTACAGTATAGTTTATCTATGAACACTTTTATTTAAAAATAACAAACAAAACTATCTGTCTTTGTATTTTGTTATTAAGCCTATTTGCTCCAGAAACTTACCATAAAGACAGTTAGTTACACTAAGGATATATAGAACTCAACACTAAACACATTAAAAACAAACGTAAAACTTGACACAGAAAACGTTATTTTATTCTTACATTTTGTTGCACACACAATGAAACATACAGTAAAGGAAACAACAAAATACATGTGTTGTCTATAAACTTCATCTACTTATTTGTATTTCTATTCTGTCTTGTCATAATTTTTAGTTTTAGTTTAATTTAGATTCGACCGGCCTCTTAATTTGTTTTAATCTTCACATCGCCAGTTTAACTTTTCGCCAGCTTTTCACATTCTTTCTATCAAACGTATGTTTAAAAGATTCTTCGAAATCGTTTCACAGAATTTTGAGTAATGTACCTGACGAAGAGACGAGCAGACGAACGGACGGGCGCAGTCACGTGACATCTTTTGCTCTTCGACGCAGCTAATAATGACTACGTTAAAAATGATAATGCTAATATCGACAGTGAGATCGATGTCCATTGTAAACCGATGAAGCTGATTACCTACGAAGACTTATGTCAGGCTTCGGAGTCGCCCAGGCAGTTGTCAGTACTACTCGTCAGTGCATGAAATCTTAACAAGAAAGCCAGCCGCGTCGAGCATTAAAGAAGTATGCAAGTCAGAAAGTTGCAATAATTCTCTGACAGACACTATGCACATTTTCGACAAAATTCCGGCAGACCGATGCAAGTTGGCGACAGAGGAGTGCTCGAAAATTTCAATTTTGCTCATAGATTCCAACAATATAAGTGATTTCAGGCCCAAATTTTGCAATTTTAGACCAAAAGTTTCGGAAAAGAAAATTTTCAGAGGAAAAAATTAGTGGAGGAGTAATTGTCCTTCCTGATTATCTGCTATAATGACACTCAAAAAAGCTGCGTGCTGTCGCAAGAAACATACACCCGATGACGGAGCTGTGTATGCATGAAATGCTGTTTGCTTACGTTATTTTAAAGTTGTTCATTATTTTTAAAGCTTTAACTTTACCGCTTCTAATCGTTGCATTTTGTTATGTTAGGCGCACTCAAGTAGAAATAACAATTTTTACAATCGAAATAAAATTACAAATCCAAAAATAAACATGCGGGCTAATAAAAACATTATTTATTTAAAAAATTATTTACTATTGCTTGTGCACAGCTGTTAACTGAAATTTAAAAAAAACATATTAAAACAAACTTTCGGACAGTAGATAGTACAAAGTAATTCTTGCTTCAACAAATGCTTGTGTAAAATTCATGGAAAATCTTGGTCTTGATTTTTGATACATTTGAGGCACCGTAGCCTAAATGAACTTTATGTCCATAGTTTGCACGTAGGCCCTATGTCTCGTAAAAATAATAATCAGAGTATCATTCTGTTAGAGAGTGAGTGTGTAGGGTTTTACGTCCTGCCCGACACAGTAAAGGTCATTTCAGGGACGGCCTTTCCAGGTAAAAATGCACGTACACATAATAACGAAACAAAAGGTTTAACCTGCGCAAAGTTTAACCTTTATGAAACACAAAACTTAAAAACAACCTAAACCAAAAATTGTAAGAACTGTCAGTCCAAAGTGTGCATATGTAACTAACAATAATGGCAGTTCTAATAATCTTCCCTCAAATGCTCCAGACAGTCATCAATGTCAGAATTGGAGGACGAGAGGTAGTTAGAGAGGGCTGATGCCACCTCGAAGTCATCGATAAATTAGTGATGATGCTGAAAACAATAGTGTCGTCGCTACCGCGGGCAGTAAGGACTTAACCCATCTCAGAACCTTTCTACATAAGATAACGTGCAATGCGGGGAACAAACATCCGACCGTAGGGACGTTTGCCCGTATAAACCATGGCCTGTTGACGCCGGGGGCGGACGCAGGGTATGACATTAGCCCGTACAGACTTTACTGATAATGATGAAAAACACACCAAAGCGTTGTTGTAGCATGTATTCTAAACCTAACTCACTCTTGTCACTCTGTTGCAGAACTAAACTCTGTCTATAACTCACCTGACGGCGGTGAGTCAGATTCTTAGGCGACAAGACTGTGCGTAGGTCAAAGGGCAAAGGTCAAAGATCGTACGGGCAAAGGTCCGTACGAGCGAATGTTCGACACCCTTGCAATGCAATATCACCGGTCGACTCAGTGATACAGCTGTGGATGATTGCAATGCGACGTGGGTGGTCTCATCGACAGTTGCAGTCAGTGGCGTCATTTCACAAAATCCTTGGGGGGGTCCACTCTCTTCCTTTTCCCTTTCCTCCTCCTTCTCTTTTCCCTTCGCTCTCCCCTTTTTTCCCTCCCCTCCTTTCCCCTTTCCTGCCCTCCCTTTCCCTTAGAAGTAGGCCCCCTTAAATCCAGCTAGGGGGTCTGGGGGGG
>Ga0209367_1006976_pt1 | contig 15591 bp, 12 predicted proteins | sample WorMetLIZISLAND2_FD_187412 | JGI IMG/M metagenome (GOLD analysis project Ga0209367, IMG submission 187412) | Marine gutless worms symbiont microbial communities from Max Planck institute for Marine Microbiology, Germany - Olavius geniculatus... ... | reverse complement strand
CATCGAAAACAGCAAAAATTACAAAAGGTGATATTATTCAGCAGCACATTGACACACAGTCAGTGTGATGCGGGCAATATCACCTTTTGTAATGTTTGCTGTTTTCGATGTGCAAGTCCTTAAATGTTGCCGTTAACAAGTGTATAAACTAATGTTTTGTACATTTATTATTTTAATATGCCGCGTAATATTCACAAATTTATTTTGACATTATCGCTAAATAATTAACGGCTTGCACTATAAAAAATTGCAACTGCAGTGCTGTAGACATGAGCCATTATTTATCGCAATTTGCAAGCAACTGAAATTAGTAAACTACAGCTGATTATAGCCTTATACGTCGTCCACATGTGATGGTAGTATTCACTCTGACATTAGACATTTTATCTTCATTGCGACTAGGTCATTTTATGACGAAAAAAGACTAACATGACTTAATTCTGTTCTATGATAAACTAGACATATGGGGCAGAGCCCAACGTGAGGCCGCCCGGCGCTGTAAGTCCGATTGAGGGACAGTTGAGGGGTTAAAATTTCTTTTGCAGCAGTCACGTAGCCCCAACGCAACTGCATTATCATATAACAACAGAACTTTATGTTTGTGAACCAAAGTTCACCATTTTTGCTGCGTTCGATCGTAGTTGTAACCGCCGTTTTCCGTTTATCTATATCTCTATCCCTTCTCCAGATACGTTCGATCAAAGTCTAAAGTTCTTCGAAAACGCGCGAACTGTCAATGATGGGTAAGTCGGAATGAGCCAACACAACTTTGTGATTAGTAAACCCAAGTCCTCCCATTTTTGCGTTTAACGTGGAATAGATAGTGATTGAAAACGCCGTTAACCGCTTGTCGATATCTTAATTCGTTCCAGAGATATTCGTGCTCAAATTCGAAAGTTGTCCGAAAACGCGCGCACTGTCAATGTTGGGTAGATCGAAACGAGCAAACGCAACTTCGTGGTTAGTGGACCAAAGTTTATCAGGTTTCTTTTGTTCAACGCGGAAGAAACGGTAGTTAATAACGCCGTTTACCCCTTACACATTTGAGGTGTAGTGGGATCTATAGTGATAGTTTTATTACAAATTGTCTTCTGATTCTGACGGTGAAAAAATGTTGAAAATCGGTTAATATTTGGTGAAACTATAAGGTGTGCAAAAAATGATGCAATTTTTTGGCAGACCCTGTATTTCACTGTATTATTCAGCAATTCAGTCTTCATGGCTGCAAATGTGTTAATAGGCCTAAAATCAGTGTCAGTGTCGGTACAAACTACATGACATGAAGTTGACGTACGAGGTCCATGCGCACCTCTAAGATGTCCGTGAACGAAAACCTTGATGTTGTCGAGCGCTGGCCCAGCACGCCTGTACGGTCGTAGTTTCCGCTTGTTCTGCCGCGGTGCATCATGGTCGTCCGAGTCCGCGGCTATCTGCCAGCGGTCAGCGACGTCATCAAGCAACGAGTCCACGACGTCCGGTTCTACAAACACATCAGCACTGCGTGCCACTCGTTAAGACGCGTACACAGCGACGTAACTGAACTGAACTGACACGGTTTAGTTATTGACAAACTGACCTATGGGCAAGCAGTAATGCATTACAGTAGGCATTGTTTAAAGGTGCGTTCTCACTTCGCGCGTCACGCGCGGCGCGTTAACTCAACGGGCTTTCCAATAGAAGCAAGAAGTGTGACGCGCGTGACGCGGCGTGACATTTAATAAAATACAGTATTTAATGTCATAATGTAACAACGGCACTATAAACAATGTCACAATTAAAACTCTACGCGATGAACGTTTTATGACAGCTATCGGGTGGGGGGCAAAGGCTGTCAGAAAATTGTCAAAAAAATTTTAGTTGTTAGACATTTTTCGTCTAAGAATGTAAAATTTGGAGTTAAAACCCAGCATTTTGAAAACATTTTTGAACAAAATTGAAATTTTGAGCAAACAAAATTCACAATGTAGAAAATTTGCGGTGTATGTTGAAAAATTGCCACTTTTTGCCGCCTACTTTTTACGCGCGACAGCAGAATGCTTCGCGCGTCTTAGCCATCGTCTATGCGTCCTTCCATCTGTCTGTTTGTCTGTCCGTCTGTCTGCCACACTTGTAATCTGTATCAAAACGGTGCAAGCTGGGATCACAAAATCTTAACTGTGGGCTGCCCCAAAAACTCTAGTTTTCAGGCCTAGTGACAAAATTTCGTGCCCCTGGATGAGGAGGTTTCCCTCGAACGAAGGCGTCAAATAGGGGTACCTCTAAAAGACGTTATTTTGCCGCTATTGGCTCATATAGTGTGAAAACGGTTGCAGATAGGTACAGACTTGCTGCCTATCATAACAAGCACTGTGGCGGGGTTTTTTGATTTGTCAACATCGATGACCTTGAGCGACCTTGAACACCCAAAAAGGGGGTTTTGGTAATTTGTTAAAACCATTTTTGGCTGCAGCGCACATTTCAACAGCAAACGTCAAGTAAACGTAAACGTCAAGTCCTTCCCGAGCCTTACGGCCCATAGCGCGGCGCTGATCTCAGTTTCCTAAGGCCCTCAGCCAGACACCAGTTTTTGCACTGCGAGACCACGGATACGGGGCCAGTGTATCGCGCGGGGTGCCTGTTTACGTCCCGGCGGTAAAGCCGGTACCAAATTATACTGCTTGGTGACAGAGGCACATGTGTGTGAACAACTTGCCTAAGGTCGTTACCCGGCAGCGTCCTGGTGCGGAGTCGAACCTGCGCTTCTGAGTTACCTATCTGTTGCTGACCTGTTGAATGACCTTGTATTTTTAAAATACGAGTTTTAGTGTTTTTTGCAATTTGTGGCTGTAGCGTAGATTTCAAGAGTAAATTGTGTCGAAACGGATAGAGATATATCAAGACAACCTGCGAATAGGAAGTGCTAAGGCTGTCGCGTGTCTTATCAGCTTTGCTTAAATTAAGTCTTGTTCAACGCACGACATTGCTATTTCGAACCTTTCTTAAGCCTGTTGTAGTGCGTGCTGTTGAGGCCTTGCAGAGCGGGTGCGGTAGAATGGTACGGGGTGGGAGCCAGGCGTCTGGTCGTCGTACCCCCACCAACGACTCTCCGTACGCCCTACCGCCCGTTGTGCTATGCACGAGTACGCCTTAATAATGATAGAACGAGTACGTATGGTCGTCGTATTCCGATTACTGACTCCCCGTACATTAAACTACGCTTTAAGCTAAGTCCGAGTACGCTTTGGTAGTGATAGTACAAGACTGCATGGGCGCAGTGTACAGGTACGCCTTGGTAGTGCCGGTACGAAGGCGTGGTACGTCGTATTTATGTCGCACCTTACGTCTGGTCGTCGTACCGGTCACGGCGTCATCGTCGCTCGGACGCTGCATCTCCAGCGGCACGGCCTCACGACCGCAAGCTATGAACTCGTCGCAGCAGTCACGTGACTCGTGACGTCATCACCGCCGCCTGACGTCATTATCCAATAACGTCACCACCCCGTGACGTCATCACAGCGTGACATCACGTGGTGGTTGAAGTCACGTGGTGGTAGATGAACTCGTCGCAGTTTTTCAGGTCACGTGACAGGTGCGAGATACCCAACACCTGCACGTACATAAGTGACTATAATGAATATGCAAATCCGTGATATTAATATAAGTAAGTAACAAGTAAGTCGGTAAGTAACGACAGCTTGATGTCCTGGAACACGTGATGAAAATGCACGGTATCGAGAATACGATGGTGGCGACTGAAAAAAGGGGAGAAGAATTTTTTTCAAGATTGTAATAACGATGTTAAAACAATGTGAAAAAAGTTGAAAAATAAATTATGTGAGGGCATCAAAAAGTTTATACCTATTGTCAAAAATTTTAACGATGGTAAAGGTGGTAAATGGTCTAGACTATTAGACCTCGATATTAGAAAACATATTAGGTTAAAAAGCAAGTTGTGAAAGAAATACATGGCTACGCAGGCTAATCAGAATTTTTTTTGGATTATAATCGTCAGCGTAATATTCTTAGACGTCTGGTTAGGTAAGACTTGACGGAAAAACAAAATGCGATTGCATTAAACTATAGAAACAATTCTAAACGTTTATGGAACTATGTTAAAAGTAAAACCAAACACCGCAAAGTAATTGATGATCTTATTGTAATTGAAGATAATCAGCGCTTCCCCAGGCCCCCTAGCTGGATTTAAAGGGGGCCTACTTCTAAGGAGAGGGGAGGGTAGAAAAGAGGAAAGGAGGGAAGGGGAAAAAGGAAGGAAAAGGGAAAAGGGAAGGAGGAGAAAAGAGAGGGGGAAGGAAGGGGGAGAGAGTGGACCCCAAGGATTTAGTAAAATGACGCCACTGGTGGTATGTTTGCTAGTGGCATCGAATTCTAATTATTCACTGGCGCCGGCAATAGATGGACGGATGGCCGCATAGTGTGCTGCGGTATTATTGGCTCACGCCAGTCAGCTGCTACTTCCTAAAGTGCAAAGCGCTTCTGGTCGCAAGCGTGACTCATGTAAGTAGCACTGTATTAAGTACCGAACCTTCAACGTACTCGTATGCTGCTTAAAACTGATAATATTTTAAGACGTCATATGCACATCTTGTCCCAAAATTAGCGACACATTCTGCTTCAAGCATACCTAATTCGGTTTGTGTTTTATGGATTTCAACAAAATATCGCACACTTTACTATCTTACCATTACTTACCGTCACACCTATTATAACGTCCACACCTTACCGTGTGTGCTCAGTGTGACGTTATTGTGACGTCAGAGTTTGTTTCCATTAGGGTTATGTTGTTATTGACAAGGCGATTAAACAGTGGCGCACCCGACCGCTTCTAAAAGTTTGCGTTGAGGCCAGAAATGGCCACTTTGAGCCTAAAGTTTAAAAATAGCTTAAAATGATTGTTATCATGAACGTTTTAAATTTTGTAGAAATCCGTCAGGTATTAACGATTTCTCAATAACTTATTTGTAAGAGTGTCTCATATTTTGGAACACGGTGTATATACCTTGGTGTGGGGTGGGTTGGCAGTGTAGAGAGCAGTCACAGGCGGAAACTCAATGTTCAACATGTTCTTGACATCAGCCAACACTTCTTCGTACGACTGAGACGTGTGCGGATTAAATATCACCTTCTGCGTTGCACACACAGCCCATCACTAGTGCATCACGTCGTATTTTATGTTTCGACAATGCATTCACCGTAGATTATTATTTGTAGATTATTATTATTTGGAAATTTGTGTAACTATTCACGATGAACAGATTTTTGCTACGCAGATAGTAATTGTTTTGCACACACCGGAAGATGTTTTGTACCTGCTGACTGGTGCGGTCCGTGTTGCTGCGAATGAGCAGAATGCGAGGTCGCGCGTAGGTTTGACTGGTCAACTGATAATCTCCCTGGTAAGACGATGGTCTGTCTCTGGTAAGACAAAGATCAGTCCAGTCCATGGTAAGACGAAGGTCTGGTCGTGTCGTTGCCAGCTGGCGCCGGAGCTCCTCGCCCGACGGCGGCAGGGTTCGTACGTCGAGCTGGTCGACACTCTTGTGCTGACGCCTTTCACCACGTTTTATAGTCGCAGTAGTCTTAGGTCCCTGATCTTAGGTCTTTGATCTTTGGTTTTTGGTCTCGTGTCCTTGTCCTTGTTCCTAGATCCTTCTTCTAGGTTCTGGGGTTTTAGTCTTTAACGGCACAACTGGTACGTCGCGCTGGTCGGCGATCAAGCGGTGCACTGGACTCGCCGTCTCCATTGGCGACGCTATGCGTTGTCGCCGCCACCTGTGACTGTCTCTCCCTGCCCTGGCGCTGCTGCTGAGGGTGATGGGAAGACTGGTGCTTGCTCTGGGACGGAGGATAGAAGGTCGGTCCGACGTCCGTCGTCTGCCTACAGCAGTGTTTTTCAACCTTTTATGCTGCAGCACGGTAAGGTAAGCACACGGTAAGGTGTGGACGTTATAATATGTGTGACGGTAAGTAATGTTAAGATAGTGAAGTGTACGATATTTTGTTGAAATCCATAAAACACAAACTGAATTAGATATGCTTGAAGCAGAATTTATTGGGATTGGGAATGGGAAAAGGAAAAATGGGTATTGACTAGATGGGAATGGGAGGGAATGGGAATGCAAAAAGCCATTCGCGGTCATCTCTACTCAGAACGCCTACAGAAACAGCGATTCGCGCGATTCATTTTGGATCGATTGCTCGACGGACCAATTGCCATCTCGGTCATGCTTTTAACCCTTGAGATATCTACGATGAACGGTAAATAACAAATAATAACAACCAGACAGACGGCTGCATAACATGTCGGCACTGGCCTGACATATTTTCTTCTAGTTCACTCAAAATGTTAAAGGCGCGTACAGAGTGACGTAAATGAACAGAGCTGAAGTAAACTGACATGATTTAGTTTTTGACGAAGTGACCAATAGACAGCCTATTGGTCTACGCGTAGGCCTACATGAGGGTTCGAACACCGACGCCGTTAGAAGGTGCTCGCATTATTGCTTGCCCATTGGTTACTTCGTCAAAAAACGAAACCATGTCAGTTCAGTTCAGTTCGGTTACATTGCTCTGTGCGCGTCTTAACTCGTAATGTAATCAAATCCGACACTTGCTGTAATGACGTGGACTGCTGTAGAGGGTTAATATGCCCAGAAATCGCAGCGTACGTAGTCTACCTGTTACTCCAGAATCGCTCCTTCTGTTCTCCGTAGGGCACGTGCATGATCTTGCGCACACTCGATACGACATACGACCGACCGCCGATAAACTGACTCACTTCGCGTATCTCGTTGCCTTCCGGTAGCGTAAAGATGTACTTTTCACTAGTCGTAGTTGTAGTAGTAGTAGTAGCAGTAGCAGTAGTAATAGTAGTAGTAGAAGTTGTTGTGGGGTGACGATGTACCCCAGTGGTGGAGGTAGTAGTAGTAGTTGTTGTTGTTGTAATTGTTGTGGTAGCAGCGTGAAGATATACTTGACTCCAGCCGTAGTAGGAATCTTTTCGTTTAGCCAGACGAGCAGCGTCTCGAACGTCAGAAACGCTTTGTTACTCACCGAAGTTTGCAGACCCTGAGATTATAGCAACACTGTCACTGCGAACCGTGCAGCAGTAAATAAGTAAGTAAGTAAGTAAAATTATTTCGAAGGCGCAATTCAACAATAGCCACAATGCGCCGCGCTCTCAACGCCCGAACAAAAATGCCTTTAACTGCCGTTTAAACTGTTCAAAGTTAATGTCAGTTTGGAAAAAGATTAACTACATATAAAAAAGTATTTTATGGAATAATTTACCTGATAATTTAAAATCAACACATTCAACAATTGAATTTTAAAAAAAACTTGCGCCATTTAATAGACTCTAGGTAAAGCCACTTAGGTTACAATTACTGCTCGGTGTTTTATACGTTTTGTGTCATCATGTTATTGTGAATGCCAGACATACTATTGTTTGTGTAAGTGCACCAATTTAAAAAAAAAATTTTCTTTGTTTTTCTATTTTTTTTCTTATTTCGTTCATTGTTTTGTTTGCATCTATTGTGTTAAGTATGTAACATAGTTAAATTAACTGTAACAATGGGTGGCCAGCATTTGATGGGTAGATACCTTTCTGGTCACCCTTCTATGCTATTTACTATTGTATGATTATTCACTGTGTTATGGTTTTGGTAAATAAACTCTCTCTCTCTCTCTCTCTCCCTCTCTCTCTCTCTCTCTCTCAGATGAGCTGACAGACTGTTCCACAGCCTCGGACCTGCAACAGCAAAGCATCTGTCTTCGTAGCTGCTGCAGGTCCTTCTGACGACACATGTCCTTGAGTTAGCAGAGCGCAGCTGAGGACGACCTTCGTCGGAGACCAGCTGACAGTCGGCGGCCAGGTAAGGTGTAACCATACCGGATAGTGACAAGTAGACCAGAGTGGCCATCTTGAAGTCCACCCGACGCCGAACCGGAAGCCAGTGCAGCTCCTGTAGCACCGGCGTTATGTGGTCATAGCGTCGAGCCCCCGACACCAAACGTGCAGCCGCGTTCTGAACAGACTGCAGCCGGCTCATCAGACCGTCGGTGATGCCGTAGAAGAGTTGCAGTAGTCCAGGCGACACGAAATAAACGTCTGGACCAGCGTCGTGACGGCGTCAGATGACATCGATCTGACGAGCGGTCGGAGCTGCCGTAATTGGTAGTAGCCACTGCGACACACGGCGGCCACCTGTGCAGACAGCGTCAGGTGACTGTCGACGATGACGCCGAGGTTACGGGCCGTCTCCGAGACGTTGATACGTGCCGACGCCACCGGAACCTCCGAAACGTTGACTTTCGCCAGCTGTTGTGAAAAACCCAACCACATCACCTGGGTCTTGGTGGGGTTCAGTCGAAGTCGGCTGGCCTTCAACCATGCCTCGATGTCGACGAGACACGCAGTAAGACGTCGGACGGCAGCTTCAACGTCACCAGTCGATGTACTGATGTAAACCTGCGTGTCAACGGCATACTGGTGCAGGCTGAGGCCATGACGGTCAACGACCAGGGCCAGCTCAGCTGTGTACAGAACGTACAACAGCGGGCCCAGTACGGATCCTTGCGGAACCACAAATAGTACCGACTGCACAGAAGACAGTTGACCACTGTGGGCAATCTGCTGCGTTCTGTCGGTCAGAAATGACTGCACCCAGTCATGGACTAAGTCGGTCACACCGAAAGCAGACTGCAGACGTTCTAGCAGCATGAAGTGGCCGACGCAGTCAAAAGCTGCTGAAAGGTTTAGTAGTCCAAGTAGCGTCACCTACCGATCGTCTGCTGCCACCAGAATGTCGGACCAGACGCGCTGCATTGCGGTTTCTGTGGAATGGTACTTGCGGTAAGCTGACTGGAAACGTGGAAGTAGGTCGTTTGCCACCAGGTACTGGTGCAGCTGACTAGTGACAACCCGTTCAACCACCTTTAAATAAATGACAGATTGGGTACTGGGCGAAAGTTATTCATGTCAGATGAGTCCAGCCCCGTTTTCTTCAGAAGCGGTGTAACAATTGCATGCTTCTGTGAAACAGGTAGCATGCGATGCAAACACGATCATAATAGCCTACAGTTAACAATATAGTAAGCACACAACAGCAAACAAATTATATACGTAATTTTACCATACACAGGTAAAACGTAACGTGAAAAAATTCGTATTACGAAACTTTAAAATCGAAAATTAACAACTGTAATAATAAATAATATATAGAACTAATATCCGACATTATATTTACACAGCTCTAAGTAAAATAAAGCTGTATCCTGAAACAAATTTTGTTCTGCTTCTACAATTACAGACGTTTCGAAAAAAAGCGTTTTAGCGTTTTATTTTTCCTTACGTTTATTAGCCTTTGTGGAAAATACAACTATACGTGCCTGTGTAGTGACGCCGGTTGACTCGAGATTTCCCTCGAGAATAACGATGATCTCGAAATGTTCCTTTCTCAGTTGGTCGGCCGACATTTGCCACAGCGGACTGGCGGCGTCGATGCGGTGCACGACGGTCACCGGCCAGACGAGGAAGACGTAGCTATCATTCAGTCCCGTCTCGGTCTCTAGAGCCAACGAGAACTGACACAGAGGAATGACTTCGCCCTCGGCCGTCAGCCGGTTGCGCACCAGAAGTGCTCGCACCGACGTGCTGACCAGGTGTGACCTGAGGAAGAACGCATTATGAGATAAAGTTGAGGAAAAATACGTGCGATTAAGTCGTCTTCAGATTCCGACCCAATTTATAAACTCTTTTCTACTCTAACTGGTTAAAACAACAGATACAACGATCATTGACAATCTACTGAAATCACTGAATCTAACACTAATAAACGCAAACACAAAAAGTACAAAGGGTTTGTTAACACTTTAGTATTTTAATTTTGCGTTCTTTTTAGTGGTAGTGTTTTTTTACTTCACAAAAGTAGTGAAGGCAAAAAGTTGCCGTTTTCCGACAAACAGCTGCATATTAACGACGGTCAAAATTAGGTGTCCCCAATTTCCCTCCAGCCAAAATAGAAGATTTTTCAGCGCCGATTTTTTTTTGTATTTCTGTAAGAAAAATTTTCCTCAAGGTAAAATTTAAGAAAAAAAGCAATTAAAAAGAGTTGCAACTTTCTGACAAATAGCTACAAAATTAGATGTCTTCAATTTAACCTAATTTGCGGGATTATCAGTTATTTTTGTATTTTTGGAAGTAAAATTTCCTACAGGCTAAAAATTTAGAAAAAAGAGGGGGGTACAATTGCTTTTGCTCGCGCGCCTCCCCCAACTGCAACGACGCCATCGATGGTTTAAAGTATACCTGGTGCGCATATCGCCGACGCGGAAAAGCAGTTGGTACTGTCCGTCGCGCCGGCAGACGACCGCGCTGTGACTGAAAACCAGCGTCTGACCTCGGCTCTTGGGTCGCGAGATCTTGGCGAAGACCAGGCCCGTGACGACGATGTTTATTAGCGTTCCGACGTAGATTTGCAACATGGCGACGACGACGCCGAAGCGACAGACCGGGTCGATGACGCGCGACCCATAGCCGATCGTCGTTTGCGTCTCGAACGAGTAAAGCACTGCAGACGTGAAGTCGTACACGTTGTGGATGCACGGAACCCAGCTTGAGTTGTGCACGTGGCCCTGTTAAACCATGGATGTAACGATCCTCAACAAATGGCTGATTCATTCGTGCAAAATGTTTTTCCAAGGACCTACCCGATAGCCAGGATACATCCATTACACACAGACGACAAACGAGACGACAGACACACGGTAGCATAATAAGCTTACAACGTTCCAGAAAAAAATGTAAAAACGTTAAAAACGTTTAAAACATTCATGTTCAAAACATTCAAAAGTGACAGAAATAAACAAGAAAGCCCAGCTATCGCGACGGAAGACGCGCTACACCATATTTGAAATCACCCAAGGTCGATGATTTTCATTTGATCCGAAAGGGTGTATGTCATTGCCCATTAGTGATTAATACTACTCTTGGCCCTATCTCTCACCTTTTCCGATATATGGCCAGTTTTCCGTTGAAAATGCACATTTTTTCTACCTCCCCCTTTCATTCAACACCAAATTTTAAAAAATGTTCCTCTTAAACTGCATCTCCAAATTTTATGTGCAGAGAGCCTTGACAAAGGGCTAATTATTTGTGTAAATCTTTTCTTCTAAGACTTATTAGGTAGGCGTGGTGTAGTGGTAACGCGTCTGATCCAATCAGCGAAGTTACTGTATGCCGGGCCAGGTTAATACTGCGATGGGTGACTGCCTGTAGGCAGGTAAACCATCTCGGGATGTAACCAACCGCCTAGGTCAACTCAGCCTTTCATCCCTCCGGGGTAGGTAAATCGAGTACCGGCCTATCTGGTTGGGGTTAAGGCGGGGCGCGTTCACCTCTGTCGGGTGGCAGGTAACACTGGGTGATCCCATATGACAAGTGACGCTCCGTAGCTCTGAGATGGGATCATTAAGAGCTATATGCACCTTTAACCTTTAATCTTTTATTGTTTAGCCAAAATACAATAGTGACGGACAAACAGACAGATGACAACTGTAACATAGGCGCCTACAGCATAAAACGTCAAAAACATTTTGAAACGTTGGATAAAACGTTAGCTCTAATTCGTTTAACATAATTTGCCTCAAGCCTAACACTATAAGTGCAGAGAGAAAACTTTACTTAATTTTAATTAAACCATGTTGTCATAAGACCAATTAAAGTATCACCAGACTAAGTAAACTAACACCACTATGATGTAATAGTTTGTTTCTGTAATTTCAAAAGGGCTTTTTTGAAGTTTTTGAAGAAATATTTAATAAACTTTTTAAAATAAAAAAAACGTTCAGAAAATTAAACAAGAAATTGACCACAAGACGCGCCACATTCTATATCAGTTCCTGTTTCAGTTGTCGTGGTTTATGTTTAGCCGTTCTGTAGCAATTAATTCACTAACCTAGTGTTTCACCGCTACCGTTTAGCCACAATATATTCGTTACACACAAACACATTGTAGGTTTACCAATCTACAGTTATGCATAGCCGTAACGCTAAAAACGTTAAGAATGTTAAAACGTGGTGGCAGAAATTTTTTAAAAAACGTTAAAAACTTTTATTACATCTGCGTGTTGGACGCCCTTGTCGTGGCCGTGGACGCGGACGATCGCCAGGTAGATCGCCGCGAACGTGAGCCAGCAGGCACCGAACGAGACCAGGAACAGGATGACGTTGTAGCGCCAGCGCATCTCGACGATCGTCGTGAAGAGGTCGCTGAGGAAGCGCAGACGGCGTCTGGTGACGTTACGACTGACGACGTTGTTTTCGCCCGTCTTCTGGACCAGTCGGCGACTCGACAACGTCATCGACGATCTCTCGGCATTGCTGAGATCCGGCGGCGTACAGCTTTGAGAGCTCTGCACACTCGTTCTGCGCTCGTTGCCCGCTCCCGCCTGAAATCCAGTGGACAAAATTGTTTCCATGGCCTCATAGTTTATTCAGCTTCAGTAGCAGTTCTAGCCCCACCCCCACCCCACCCAAAAAAATCTGAAAGAGATGTGCTGTGCTGTACCCTTCCTTCCTGCCTTGGAGTCGATTACGACGATGACGCTGTACCCAGAACCCAGCTAAACAGGGTGGTTTTTAGCCTTTTACTTTATACCAGTATCGCCGATAAAAAATGTCATCCGCCAGTGTATTATGCACACTAATTCTGGGGGCGCTAAGCCAAAATCTGAAGACGAGGATAAACAGTTAAAGAAAGACGCTTCCTTCGTGATTGCGAAGTCACAAATGTAGGCTACAGAGTGTGGGTTGTCTTTCGAAAAATTTACATGTTAGGCCTAGTCTTGCAGAAACGTAGTAGGCTACGTAGGCCTACGTAGAAAATGCAGGCAGATAAGATTTTAACAGTCGAAAAGTGCATAGGCCTAATCGATGGCGATGCTGTCGGCGGTCGGCCTGTATTATATTGTAAATGTAGGATAAGTCAAATCTGCACTGGCCTGCATTTTTAGCGGGTTTTTAAGCAAGATACTGATGATTCTCCGGTCTGCACTGAATTCTTTCTATGCAATGAAAACTTTGCTTTATTCCTCGTCGAAGATGTCAAATCCTGCTGTTACGCGAAGGTCAGCCACTTCAGCAGTCGTCTTCGGTTCTGATCATCCAACGTAGTCGAAATACGGATCGCATGCATTTGGCCACGCAAGCATGCGACCTCGGTTTATATAATAACGATATATTGCTAGGCCACGAGGGTTCCATTGTAGACGCGCTGGCTGGGACGTCAACATCGTAAAAAGCTCTTCGTATAGGCCGGTATCATTGTAGGCCTAAAAGGGTACAACGCTAAGGTGAACAATAGCCAAATAGATAGGTAGGCCTAAGTTTATGTCTCGCTAGCAGTCGGAGGCAGACACTAGGCCCTATCGTATGGGCAAAGCAGTTACGATTGCATTGCCAATTTTTGAATAACAAAGTCGATCGTTTATAATCGTGCCATATCATGATCGTGAGCGGAACCAGTTGCAAGTAGGCTAACAGACTACAGAGTCTATAGTGACATTTTTGGCAAATAAACAAACACTGAGCCTAACGAGTACGTGGCGTTTATATCTGACGTGCCTTGCCGTTTATTTTCATCATGAATTGGGTCAATAAACGTTCTTAAAAAGTGGACATGCTTCTTGAAGACTCCTACTGTAGTTATTGTGGTCCGTAGCAGCAGAATTTGCTATAGGCACTGTGACAGCTATAAATGAATATCTAGGTTTACCTATACGCGACAACGCATTATACCAGTCGCTCTCGTGTCACCATTTTTAATCCACTGGTCCAAACTTTTATAATTATCATAATTTTAGTTGTTAAATAGCGCTGTTTTAGATCTGCTTCACAAATTCGTTTTTCTTGACGTAGCGTCATGTCGATTTTTAATTATTATAGGCTATATTTACGACTTGTCGGGCTTTTTTGCAAATAATCTCGACATGAAACCCGGCCAGAATTAAGCTATCCATGAGTTCCCGTGAGTCGACGGACATATAGACCTAGACGATTTTCTCAAAACAAGTCACTAATTAAAACGCAACTTTCCTTTTTCGTTTCACTTATCGAGGGAAACGAAGTTTACATGAGCAGATAAAAGAATCACCTGTGCTTTCAAGCAAGTACTCTCGACTCGAGTCGATACTATGATCGATGCGAAAATGCTTTTAGCACTTCCCTAATATTGATCAACATAACCACGCCCCTTGCCACGCCCACTTTGCCCAGTTTGTTTTGTTTATCATTTTGCGTGACGATGTTAGCTGTGTAAAGATGTAGAATTTCTGGCTAAAATCGGTGAGTTAGTTATAATATTATGTTAGTACTTGTGTCGTATAGTTTGAGTGGTGCTAAGTACGAAGTAGCATTGCATTGCATTGCTCTGTTTCTTCTGCTTCTGACTATGGTCAACAAGTTGAAGACTGACAGTACTGCGAGTGTGTGCTGAGCCTCTTTGCATTCACGGCCGGACTAAGGCTTTTAGGGGTAAAACTGCAGAAGATGGACGCACCCCCATATTGCTCCATAAGTGACTGAAATAGGCAGAATTAGTGTTATGCATGTTTCAGACTAATTTAATTATGGGAAACTGCAAATAATTGACTATTGAGACCCGAGAAAAAGTTGATTTTGGGTGAATTCCATTATTCTAAATAGGGTTTTTTTGATGGGGCCTATAAAGAAAAAAAGGTCTTTTTGGGTGAAATATAAAGAAAAACATGAAAAAACAGATCAGTGGCGCCACCTGGCGAATGAAAGACGTACTGAACTCAATAAAAAAGAACTTTATAGCTGAATAAGCCACATCTAGAACCCATAAAACTAGCCAAAACAGCTTAGTGGCGTCCCCTACTGGCGCCGCCTGCAGCGTACTGCACATACTAAATGAGCAGCGTATAAAGAACAAAGGCATTAACATTATTGCTTCTCCCCACAAAAAAAACAAATTCATTTTTGGGTATGTCACTCAAGTGCAGTTTCTATTATTAAATTAGTCTGAAACATGCATAAAAATAATAATTCTGCCTATTTCAGTCACTTCTGAAGCAACAGAAACAAAATGAAACAACACACTTACCGGACAAAAAACACTGTCATACCTTGAGAAGCTGAGAAAGTTGAGCAGACTGTGATGTGACGCTGTCTGCTGTAACTAAAACCAACACCAAGACCACCAACCTATCGAAACCATCCAAAACCGATCCAACAAACTGTAAAGTCTAACCGTAACCAGACACGTCGCAACATTATCACTCTTAGTAACAAGTAATTTGAGCAAAGCTCACAAGACGCGGGAAAGCCTATAGCAGTTCCTGTTCGCAGGTAATCTTAGTCTATCTCCATCCATTTCATCGTAATTCACTATTTTGCAGCCAAAAATCGCCAAAAATCACGTTAAATCAATATTTTTAGGGTTCATGGTCATTCAAGGTTATCGATGTTGACATTCGTAAGAAGCTCCTCATCAGTGCTTGTTATGATAAGCAGCATGGCTGTGCCTATCTGCAACCATTTACACGCTAGACAAGCCAACAGAGTATAAATAA
>Ga0209367_1006975_pt1 | contig 15593 bp, 17 predicted proteins | sample WorMetLIZISLAND2_FD_187412 | JGI IMG/M metagenome (GOLD analysis project Ga0209367, IMG submission 187412) | Marine gutless worms symbiont microbial communities from Max Planck institute for Marine Microbiology, Germany - Olavius geniculatus... ... | reverse complement strand
ACACCCTATAGAAGTACCATTTTTATATTTTTCAAAAGAAAACCACCCGATGTCCAAGAAAGAGCGGACATTTAACTATCGAAAACCGTTCTTGGTAAAATCTGAGCTATTTTCTATCTTTAATAACCAGACGTCGAAAAATGACTGTCGAAAATTAGGGAATCTGAATCGCGGCCATTATCAAAATAGCCAATATTAAATTAGTAATTTTTTTTCGATAAAAATACCGTATTATTCTTTCTAAAAATCGGTAAAATATTATTTATATTTTTTGGAACAATAATATCGCTTTTAATAATTTCAACAAAATATCAAAATATATCTACCAAAAAATATAGGCTTACTTACCTTGCTCGGATATTTAATAGAGACAAAAAAGCGCCTGCGTTCATATTATTAAAAAGTAGGAGAAACTTGTTTGGTGCAGACCACGCCCTCGAGCCAGGGGTATAAAAAGGACCGCTAAGCTTAGAACGATCTAAAGGTTGGATTTGGTGTTTAGACCGACCATTATGGTGGTTGTGTTGTTTTTATTGACAAACTGTTTTTAACGTTTTTATCGTCACTTACGTATATTTTATCGTGTTCAAGCGTTCGTTTTTATCGCTTTACCTGTTTACGTCTGGACCCGGCTAGCTGCCTACGAACTGTCATCGTGGGAAAGTATTTCACCACCTCTTACGGCAGGTGCTTCCCCGCAGCAGTCTGCCGCAGGACTATCTGAATCACTTCAACCAATACTGCAAGCAAATCAATCTATCAGAATCACAGACATTTCTTCACCAAAACCGCAAACTAAATGCCAAGAGGATGATGTAAGCCGTCTCGAACGGGAAGAGCATGGTAAGAGAAAATATCACGGCGATGAGGAACCAGATGAAACTGATTCGTACAACAGTCACAAATAAACAACAAAAAACTTCGTGTCAAAAATCAGAATCAAAACACACCTAACGAAGGTAAAAGTAAAGACCACCTCAAATTTGCTGCTTACATGAGTTTAGTAGAGTGTAATATCACTAAGGAAGCCGTACGCTATCATTAAAAGTTCAGGACAGAGATCACTAGTTTCTGTGGTCCAGTCGACATAATCGAAGCGCAAAAAGGATGTATACGCTTCGTTTGTAACGCTGAAGAACAACGTCAAAAATTGCTCAATATTCAGACGGTTTTTGATAAAAAATATTATCGTTACTTTACCATATGCAATCTCAGAAAAACAACAACATATCACCAAACGCTGGGTCAAAGGAGTTATCACCAGAGTTCTATCTGATATATCTGATGAAGAAGTTAAACTTGATACTACCGCAAAGATAGCTAAACGTATATTTAGAATGGATAAAGATGATAAAATCCCTACCACAGCTGTCATCATTGCCTTTGAGGATGAGTTATTAAAGGAGGTTTTGTTCACTTTCGTCGATACAAAGTAAACCTCTATATACCAAAACCTATCAGATGTAATAAATGTCAGACCTTCGGTCATAAAGAATCATTATGTGAGTCTGCTGTTACTATATGCTCACGGTGTTCTTCAAGACATGATTACAAAGACTGTCCTATAAACAAATCGCACGCCAAATGTGCAAATTGCAAGCAAAACCATAGTGTGGCGTATAAAGGTTGTATCAAGTACAAAATAGTAAATAAAAGTCTTGTCATTCCTACTACACAAGGAATCAGTTATACAGATGCAACAGCTCAGGCTAAAAAAACATATCAGAAATAAACAAACCAATTACCAGCATTGAACAAAATAACACAACAGCCGCAAACCATGTTATCATGAGCTCTGACTACGTCAAGGACTCACAACCAGAATTACAATTTACCATGCAGTCTGTTTTAGCCAATACGGGGTCATCGAGCTTACCGTCATCATCAAACATTCCAAAACAAGGACAGCTTTCGCAAACTCTTGCAACCAACTCTGTCAGCAGACCAAATTTGCTTCATGTCAGCGATAGCTCAGGCACTCCTATGGCTAATCACTAACATACCGGATGTTGATGGAAAACACCAAAATTATCATTAAACTGGAAAGTACTCTCAGTGAGTTTATGCCAACATGTTCTCAAAGTCATCACTCGACTCCAGCAGTCAATGGTGGGGATATGGAGGATCATTTCTTGCATATACAAAATTCCTAGCAAGTATGGCACTCCAGCTTCTACAGTGGAATGTTCGGGGAATTCTTGCACATCGACAGGAGTTTTATCAGTTACTTTCAGTAAATACTTTTAACATCATCTGCTTACAGGAATCTTTTCTTAAACCGAATAAAGAGTACTGTTCACCAGGATATAACAGCATCAGAAGTGATAAACATGCACCCAAAGGTGGTTTAGTTACGTTTATTAGAAGTGGACTTGTCTACACTGAAAATCAAAGACCAGCAAATATGGAATGTCAGTCAGTCACTGTCAACACAACAGCTGGTCCTATAATTGTCATAAACGTCTATGTTTCTCCAGGCACCGATACAACCTTTCCACTATTTGCTGATTTGTTTTCATCAACTAATACCATTGTCCTTGGAGATTTCAATGCATTAAACTGCTTATGGGGAAGTCATACAAACGACGCCAGGAGAATTCTCCTAAAAACTGCAATTACTACAAATAACTACGTCGTCTTAAATAACGGCCAAGGCACTCATCAAACAAATAATGGCACAATGACATGCATAGATGTCTCCATAGTTTCAAGAATATTAGCAACTAAATGTACGTGGAGTGTCTTCAACAACCTTATGGGATCAGATCATGCTCCAATAAAAATTACCTTCAATGCACGGTCGCTACTATTCCAAAATGGAAGCTTACTATGGCAGACTGGATATTTTTTTAACATTCAACAGAAAATCAAGTTGATAATATTATTACAAGCAAAGACCACGATGTTAAACATCTTAACAATCAGAGTATCAACATCGTCATTTTAGCTGCTCAGCTGAGTATTCCGCAGACAAAACCATGTGCCTTAAAACGTCATAAACAACTTCCATACTGGAATGATGATATAAAAACAGCTATCAGAAATAGAAATCGAGCACGAAACAAGATGAACAGGACTAAAAATATAAATGACATTATTGAGTACAAACGGCTAAAAGCGATTGCACAGAGAGTTATCCGTCAAACTGCTCGTCAACATTGGCAGAGCTTTTGTGATACACTACATAGTCAAACCCGACTGGGTATAGTCTGAAACATAGCAAGAAAAATGAATGAAACAAAGTCAAATCCTACTTCAGTACCTCTCATCCATAATGGTAACGTGGTCCAATTAAACAAAGACAAAGCCGAAGTTTTTGCCCGCTCCATCGCCAGTGATAGTAGTACTACAAACTACAGCCCTGATTTTCAGAGGCACAAAACGAATATTGAGCAAAATAATACTTATTTATTTAGAAACAACTCTCCAGACACAGAAATTACAAATTATCTTAACAAAGATTTTACAGATCAGGAATTGAGTCTGGCAATCAATCAATTCAAGAAAAACTTATTACCAGGTGCAGACAGAATTATGTACGCATTTCTTTATCACCTTCCACCAGCAGGTCTACATCTCGTTTTACTACTCTTCAACCTAATCTAGTACAAAGGACAGCTGCGAAAAGCCTGGAAACATGCTATTGTTCTTCCTATTCTAAAGGCCGGAAAACAGCCAAATAGTCCGTCATCATATAGACCTATTTTAGTCACGTCAGCACTTAGCAAACGAATAGAAAGAATGGTTCCTAATCGCCTTATGTAATACTTAGAAAAGTTTCAGCTTCTTACTAATATTTAATCTGGATTCCGAAAAGGTAAAAGTACTCTTGATCATATTATTAGATTGCAAGATACCATCACTAGATATCAACACAATAAATTACATGTTCTTGCAGTTTTCATCAATTTTGAAAAGCTTTCGATATGGTCTGGACAAAGGGCCTACTCATATAAATAAAAAAAACATCGGCATCAATGGTCACATGTTTAAATGGATAGCAAACGTTATTACTGACCGCACTTTTCAAGTTAGAATTGGAGATGAACAGTCAAACATTTATATCCTGGAAAATGGAACAAGTCAGGGATTAATTATATCACCAACACTTTTTCTGATGATGATCAATGATATGCCAAACTCTTTATGTAACATTTCTGTTTCACTCTTTGCAGATAACAGTACCTTTTTCAAACCGGAACCAAACATCGTCTGGTTACAGAGAGCGGTCCAAAAAAAATTTGATGTTCTTCAGCACTGGTGCAATATATGGGGCTTTAAGATCTTTATTGAAAAGACTGTAGGTGTTTTATTTACACACTCAACAAACAGACCAAACATCAAAATCAAAGTTGGTGGGTCACCAATCAACATTAAACACTCAGCTAGATTTCTTGGTATGATATTTAACAAATCATTTACCTGGTCAGAACATACAGAATACGTCATCTACAAGTGCAATAAAAGGCTAAATCTCATGAGAGCCGTTTCTGGAACAAGGTGGGGAGCAAACGAGACATCCCTTCTTACCATCTGTAGAATGCTGATTCGGTCAATACTGGACTATGGAGCAGCAGCATATGACAGTGCTTCTATTAGTCAGCTACGAAAATTGGATAAGATTCAGTATAGTGCATTAAAGCTATGCTTTGGAACTATGAAGTCCACAGCTGCCTCTGCACTACAGGTAGAAAGCGGTGAAACTCCACTACATCTCAGCCGTTTGAAACAACAAATAAGTTCTTAATTAAGATAAAAACATCTGTCAATCATGCAGCAAACAGCGTCCTCCAAGATCACTAGACCACACACTATGGAAAGTTTACAGACAACAGTAGACCGTTAGCCACAAAGGTTGATTAATTTTTCCAACACATGACATCAAACATAGTCCAGACTACAGTTGGAAAAATTCCACAAGGCATATAGTATTACCTGACATTAACCAAACATTAGCTTCGCAGGTAAAAAAACATGCACCGCACATTTTTTCCGTCCTCGCTTGTGAAAAAATAAACCAACAATATGCTGATCACGTTCATATCTATACTGATGCTTCCAAAGATTCCTCTGGAAAAGTCGGAATCGGCTGTCACATACGGTTATCATCCACGTCTCAGAATATTGACAAAGTGGCCAGGTTAACAGATAAAGTAGCAGTCCAAACAGGAGAGCTGGCTGCCATTAGAATGGCACTTCAGAACATCTTTACCTTTACCTTTACCTTTACCTGCAGGGAAAGTGACACAAAAGCGGCCACCCAGCGCTGAGGCCACTTCATGGGCCCAGTGCGCAACCCCGACTGACCTCAAGGTCGACAAAACCTCTTAGAAGCTTTCGCAAACTTTAAGAGAAGAAACCAATGGATATCACTCAAGGTGTCTAACAAAATAGTATAGTCTCCAAGGATGTTCTTACGGAGAAGCATTAAAGCACTGCACTGGGCAATGAAATGTAAAGATGTATCCTCATCTTCTTCACAGAGAGGACATTTGGAAACCTGACTTACACCCATAATAAATAGGTGTTGATTAAAATCTGCATGACCAGTAAGTATACCAACTAGAATTCGTAAATCCTTCCTGGGAAGTCTAAGAGCATACCGAGCTCGTGAAGAGTCAACTCTGTGCAAGAAGTACTTAGCCTGCCTGCATCCAGATAGTTCTTGCCACATTCTGTTTTGTTCATGTACAGTCTATTTGTTAATAGAGCTGTAGATGGTAGATACACTAATACCAACAGATAATTCAGGGCCAGTGAAATAAGAGGCGGAGGCCTGTTTAGCAAGCGCATCTGCTTTCTCATTTCCTGCAATACCACAGTGGCCCAATACCCAAGTGAGTCGGAGACTGTTATAAACTGCTAATGTCTTTAGTGCAGACATGGCATCAGCAACTAAACCAGATGTGGCATTGTGTGCTGAGACAGCTTTAATGGCTGCCAGACTGTCAGAGCAAATTGCAATAAAACAGTTATTTCTGTGTAAAAGACTTTCGAGTTTAGCACAAATTAACAGTGCATAAACTTCAGCCTGAAACACAGTAGTGTGATGGCCAAGGGGAAGAACAAGTTCTTCCCCATCGATTGGAACATACACTCCAGCTACAGCCATGCCTGAGTGATTAGACCTTGAGCCATTTGTAAAGCAGACGACCTCGTCGTCTAAGATGACGCCATTGTATTGCCAGTCAGTTCTGTTTGGTACAAAGGTTGTGTAGTTTTTATCAAACACAAACTTTGGAATAATACGATCAATCCGTTGCTGGGAAAGAGGTATATTTGTGGCCAAGATACGTTTGATTTTGCTATGACCACCAGTGGTCTGAACCCACTGTGAGTTAATTTTTAAACGAAAACATGCTGCCATAGCTGCCCTTTTAATGAAAACAGGCAATGATACAATGCCTGTTACAATTTCAAGTGCAGCAGTAGAAGTTGTTCTTTTAGCACCTGGTATATACAGGCATGCCAGCCTTTGAAGATGTTCAAGCTGTTTACTGACAGTGACATACTGAGTGCGGGTCCACCAGACAACAGCTGCATAGCACAACATGGGGCGTAGTACAGCAGTGTAAATCCAGTGAGTAACTTTGGGTGCGGTTCCCCATGTCTTGCCTGCAACACGTCGAAGCACGATAGTAAACTATCAGCAACCAACGACCAAAGTAATGGTAAGAGTGCTCCTCCCTGTGGAAGACCACATAGGGTTATTATGGTAATCTTAATAGTACCAGCAACCACCTCAACGGTTCGGTGGATGAGATTTGCAGATTGGCACTTCAGAACATATATCTGTTAGAAAATTCAACATCATATCGAAGATACGCTATTTTTACAGACTCACTAAGCTCCGTACAGAACTTTTCCACAAATGCATCTCGTAACCGTCCCAACTTATATATTAAAGCAACAAAATTGATTCAAAAACTACAAAGTTACATCACACTTATCTGGATTCCAAGTCATATTGGTATACCAGGAAATAAAAGAGCAGATTGCCTGGCAAACATCGGCATTAAATTGCAGCATGTAAACATTGATATTAGACTGGAAACCTCCGAAGCTCAAAAATTAGCTACAGATTATGTATACAAACTATGGCAGCAGTACTGAGAAAACTCCACTACCGGACGTCATCTATACTACTTACACCCAACTGTTTGTACCAAGCAGTCTCTTTCACTTTCCATCAGATCAGCACAGGTACTTCTTCGCAGATTTCGTCTGGGTAAATGTCGTCTGAACTATTATCTACACCAAATGAGCCTTCACCAAACTAAAAACAGCGACTTTTGTGGCCTTCCAGAAACCATAGAACACTATCTCATCGAGTGTACAAGAAATAACATATCACAAACAGTCAAAAAAGTCTGTGTTGAACACAAACTCCAGTTTGATCTGCGCACAATACTATGCTCAGCAACTGTTATGTAAGCCATTTACCGGAGTATCCACCGACCACTTTAGAATTTCAACATATTGTCTACTCTTGAGGGATAAACTCAACGCATTATAATCCGTAATGACGCTGACAGTCTTCGCTACTATATAGCGTCGTTAAATAATAAGACTGTGGTCCAGTCCAGAACGATAAGTCTCCGAACAGACTCAGAAGAGCGCACATCTCGTCCGCTGCTGCAAAGATATTACCGCCACCTCATTGCCGGTAAAACGGTAACCCATCCAAAACAATAAGCGGCAACTAAAACGATCCAACTCCGCGCCATTCATTCCATTACCAAAACCTACTGCGGAGACCAAAAACAAACATCACCGAGAACCGTCTAAGGGAGAAGACTAAAAGGGATCCGCCGGTAAAACATCCGCCGATAAGTTAGAGTACCGCGACAGAAAACCACAAAACACCAATTTCAACATCCACTACCGTCATCTGATACCGACATGTTCGCGATCACCGGAATATAGGTATATGGTGGTACAGTGGGTGGAGGTGAGATACTGTACCGCGACGTATTGGAGAAAGTAAGTCCGACGACCACCAGAAACATCATCGACGATTCGTTAGAGTTTATCTTCGCCGGAACGGCAGATTGCCGTCAACGCCGACAACGATCCTCTTCGTCGTCTTACCGCGACGATTCATTTTTTACCCATACAACAGATCTCCGCCGACATCAACGAAGACCTGCAACGTTTTCTTCTTTACCCCGATTCTTCATTTACCGCCAGAACAGCAGACCTACAGCAACGACAAAGACCACTTACCGTCTTCACCGTGACGATTTAACGGATTCTTGCTAATAGGAAACTAGGCTTACGTGGACCGAAGGACGTTACCGCGGATGGCCGATATAAGCACGGTTTAAACTTTAGATCGTTTACCGCCGTTCAGAAAATTCGTGGTAACGTACGACTTTGTGGGTAATAGTAGCTACCGCGGACGGTCGACGTAAGCACGGTTTAAACGCACCGCCGGTCAGAAAGTCCGTGGTAACTAATAAAAGATTACTAGTTAATTTCTAGGGACCTAGAGACTTACCGCCTCTGCATTTTCGGAGACCGATAATATAAAATACAAAGACCCCCTTACCAAATTCTTTGACGGAGTTCATTATCACTTACCGCCGACCGACGAGAGAAGAGTGAGTGTTTGCCGTTTTTGTCTGCATTGAGAGAGTGTACCGTCGGCAACCGCTTTTCAACATAGTTGATAGCAACAGCTTACCGCATCGTTTCTCTGCGATCTAACCTTAGTTCGACGGCAATCTTCACCACGATAGGACCCCGATACCGCCGATGGGAAATTGGCTTTCCACTGAGCCGGGTTTGTCTTCTGTGGATACCGTCCAGATCCCAGCCGGTCAACGAGATGATAACCGCCGCGGTCGAAAAAAGACTGAGGGCAAGGGTCGGAATCGAACCGCGGTAGAAAGTTACAATACTTTGACGTCGATTTTACAAATGTTTTATGGCTGTGAAATGTGTTTTGTTTAAAACTTCTTGCATATGTTTATATGATACGGCCCTATGGAGTACGTATTATAAATGTTCACTGCGTGTAAAAATGTTTTTTTGAAGTTTAAGCATATTGACAGTCTTACAAAAGTATTGATGGAAACTGGCATGCCGAGTTTTAATACGTTAATGCGTAGTAGTCACATATTTTTTTTTCAAAATGTTAGAACGCCTACAGTTTACATAATAGTATACACTGTGTCTCAAAAAACCGGCCCCCTTTTACGTTTTGAAATAATTCAAACAAACTGTGCCTAGTAATAATAATGATTAACTGACAAAATCGTCAAAAGGTACTCAATATCGTAGTGTGTTACGGGCGTACGATATTTCCAGAAGCCGGTGAAAAATGTGGATGAACTGAAGCAGCGCTTGGTGGAGGTCTGGTCACATGCTACAGCAGACCGTTGTCGATGACGCAATCGACGAATGGAAAAGACGTCTTCGGGCCCGTGTTCGATTAAAAGGACAGCGCTTTAAACATCTGCTGTAACTTTTGACTATGATGTTACTAATCAACAGTTCGTTCAACTTCAAACGTTGGCGTTATAACATTTAATGATTTCGTAACTGACGTTGTTGGTTCGTTGGAGTACTGCAGTGCAGTTGCCTCTACTGTTGGTTCCACAGGTAAACCTCAGCTGGTACTTTGTTCTTAAAATTTATCGCAAAGTAACACATGCTATTAAGTGCTGATTCTCTAGCGATTATTTTTGTCAAAATCTATTGTTACTGAATCAGGACTGTTGGAATTATTGCAAAAGGCATCAGGGGTCCGCTTTTTTGAGACACAGTGTAGTTAGTCATCTGGCTGCTCTTAACTGTATTTGATGTTTGCAGTTGCAACTGCTAATAGTGCTGATTTTATTGAGTTTTATTTGTATTTGCATGATTTGTGTTTTTTGTGTGTTTTGCAGTATGTTTTATGTGTTTTATGTGTATATGGGCCAAGTGCCTGAAATAAAACTAATGATGATGATGATAATGATGATATTTTGGGGTTTCGTAAAACCTTCTCAAAACTTTTAAAAAATGCCGACATATTTGGACCAAAGTTTAACAGATTCAAAAAAATCGGGACCGAAGTTCAAAACTTGATCACCCAATTTGATCACCCTATAATGATTTTAGCACCCACATGGAGAAAACTTTAACAGTTGCTGTCTGTACTTTACAAACATAGTGGCGAGTGTCGACATCGCCACTGATATGTTTTTTTTTCGAGTGTTTTGTTAATAAAATGTGTGCTTTCAACTGTGGCCAGGTTAGTTCTGCATACCGACGCTAAAGCTTTTTTTTTTACTGGCCGTCTCATTTTAACGATGCGTTGTTTATCGTGAGTATCCTCATTATTTGCGAGCGTTCTCGCCTCACCTCACTTCATTGTTTATCGCGAGCATCCTCATTTTTCGCGAGCGCTCCCGTCTCGTCTCGTTCCTCGTGAAAATTCTCGTTTCATCTTGTTGTTTGTCGCGAGGATTCCCACTCCTCGCGAGCGTCCTCGCCTCACCTCATTGCTCGTGAGGATCCTCAAATCCTAACTTAAAAACCTATAAAAGTAAGCGAGCTGCGGCGGCTAGTCATTAGTTAGATAGGAGAGATAGCCTCATACTGACAACAACTGCGTAGCACATATACTGACCGTCGTGTGCGGTGCGGAATAGATCGGGGTAAAGGCCCGGGATTTGGCCTGGCTGTACGGCTGCAATAATTGGAATTTAACATAGGCTGTTGATTCGGTCTATTGACGATTAATTAGTAGTTTAAGTTTGTTGATTTAAAGCTGCAGTATTGACTACTTTGTTGTTTTTGTTGGGCCTCTATAGTCCGTGTATATGTGTAGCACTGTTTATGCAGTTTTATGCACTGTTGTTCATTAATAAACTTTTGCATTTTTATAATAATTTGTGTTCTTAATGGCCGCTGAGGGAGATGACCAGCCGCGGTCAGGCTATGAAGGCCGTGGTTGGAGTACTGAGCGTGAGCCCGATTTGACCGAGAGAGAATGTCAGAGTCAGACGGAGTGGATGGCGGTCGGCGACGGAGTTTATTACCGGATGCAGCATTATCAAGAAGACTTGCGAGATGAAGCATCAGTTGAAGACCGTGCAGGGTCGCTGCCACCGGAAGCTGAATCTATCGTCGACGATGTGAGAAGAGAGAAACGTGTAACCCAGCTTGCGGTTCATAGCGCGTCCGATGATCTACCGACACGGGCGTGGCAAGCTGGAGACGCCACTCAGCCAAGCGTCTGTACGTTCTACGACCCAAAGGTTGTCCAACAACCGACAACATTAGGGCGTCACGTTACAAATGGCGCCCAACGTGGGGCCAAAGCAGCAGTACAGTACCGCAGTAGTCATTTAATTAATGATTTTGATTATGGTAAAGATGCGTTTTGTCAACGGTCAGGCCTTTTCCTTAGTTCTTATAACTGTAACGAAAATACAATGCAACCAGGCCAGCAATGTACAGTGTATAGTAGTGATGCTTATCGTGTTAACCCTAGAATAACCAATAATCTAGCTGCCGCAAGCTCACTGAGGGGACATCGAGTCGAGTCGAAAGTTCACAGACTGAGTATCAACAGGCTCAACATCTCGCTGCGGTCTCGAAGGAAGACGCTTTGGCTATGCATCTCTATGAGCGTCAGAAAATGATGAAACTGGAACAAGAAAATAATTGTATTCGTGAAGAGTTAAAGCGGGTGCAGGCGGGCAACGCACAGCCTGCTGGTCATCAACAGACAGCAGTAGCAGCTGCGTCAAGCATTGCTTATGCAGGGAATTACAACGATGGTGTTGGCCTTCCACATATTGGTCCAGTTAGTAATCGTAGTCTGGCTTCACAAGCTGATTGCGATGACGAAATGCCACGAAGTCATTAAGACAAAAATTGTCGATGCCTCGTGATGAACTTACAAGACATCGCAGCGTCAATATTCGACGACCTAAGCACAATGATCGCGCGGAGCGACGCTCGGCTGTCTTTTCAAGGCCACTTGACGAAGGTAGCAAAAAACAAGAATGCCATTTTTCTCTGCAACGTCATAATGACGACAAGGCAGGTAATGTATCTTCTGACCAAAGTGGCAGGTATGGCAGCTCGTCGTCAAGCAGCAGTGACGGAAGCGATAGCAACCGTGACGACAGTGAAGATAGTCCTGGTCGGACTCGTCGCCGTAATGGCGGGCGTTGACGTAGAGCTCGCAGAAAAACACGCTTGGTCATCGAAATCAGAACAATAAAGTACCGTGGTTGAAACCGGAAAAGTTTAACAGACACGGGAGCTTTGAAACCTTTTTGGTGCAATTTGAGAACTGTGCAAAATATTCTGGTTGGCTAGCAGAAAAACAAGGCAGCTCACCTCCGATGGGCGCTTATTGGAACTGCGGCTCAGCTGTTGTGGGATGCTGAAAACCTGTCTTATGCTGAACTACTGGAGAATCTTAAACGCAGGTTTGGTGGAAAAGGCATGGTAGAGAAATATCAGACTGAGCTCAGATGTCGACGTCGTAGTCGTGGTGAATCATTGCGTGAGTTGGCGCAAAATATGCAACGGCTCATGGCATTGGCGTATCCGGGTAAAAAATCAAGGATGTCAGAGAATGTTGCACGTGACTCATTTCTCACGGCGCTTAACGACCCTGAACTTAAGTTAAAAATTAGAGAGCGGGAAACTGCAAGTCTTGATGAAGCTCTTAAAATTGCTCAACGTCTTGAGATCTTTAAAAGCGCAGTGGGAATGTCCGTATCGGGGCGTCAAAAAGTTAATCGACAGGTAGTCGACGATGTTTCTGATGAAGTGTCGTGCGTGAATCTAGAGATAAAAGTAAAGAAGCTTGAAAAGGAAACAGCACAAGTGAACAGACAAGTAGCAGCATCTCCAGTAGCAACTGATACTCAGTTGGCTAATGAGATTTCTGCGTCTGGTGTTTAGAGTAAACAGGCAACCAACAAGCGGCGGAAAAACTCTCGTTCAAATGGGGGAAACGATGATTAGTTGCGTTCGGAAATGTCGAAAATAATTGACAAACTGCAGATAAATGGTCAGGCAGCAAACAAAGAAAAAATGAGATTAAATGCAGAGAATGCAGCTTTAAATAAAGAGCTGTCCAGGTTTCGTCATCTAGAGCAACTTCGCGCTACTTCGTTCTAGAACCAGTCATCTGAAACAGGCATGGCAGCCAGTCAGACACCTGTAGGTCAAAGAACAGGTTTGTGTTACTCTTGTCACCAACCAGGGCATTTCTCGAAAGACTGCCCACACAGACAGCCGAATGGTCGACGAGAAAAATATAAACGAGTCAGTGTAACAATAAAAAGAAGTCGGCAAATAGCTGCTAAAGCTACCTACTTACGTACTAAATTGGGTGACCAAGTATGCGATTGTCTCTTGGATACTGGCAGTGATGTGACTTTGATTCCCGCTTTTGTCGTTAAAAATGCAGAAATTACCGAAACAACACACGTACTCACGGCAGCTAACGGCACCAGAATTGCTGTCCTGGGTGAAGTTACACTACCATTCAGCGTGGGCGAATATAAAACTGTTGTATCAGGTTTAGTGTCGGAACACGTGGCTGATGTGATCTTGGGAATTAGCTGGTTGATGGAAAATTAGGTCACATGGGAATTCTTTAATTCCAGAATATGCGTAGGTGGCGTTTACCACGAGTTGCTTTGTTGTCCGGATGCCAATATCTGGTGCCGACGGGTCGTTTTTCAAGCTAGAGTCGTCATTCCACCTCGCTCGGAAATTTATGTACCTACCAAAGTTTTATTTAAATCTTTATCGGACACATCAGACTGCGTCAGTGATTGTTGGAGAACTAAAACGAGTTCAATGATTCTAGGTGTCTATGTCTCTTGAACCGCAGTGCCAACAGATCGCTTGACAGATATTCCAGTTCGCGTCATGAACGTACGTAAAGAGCCGTTTACCGTGAAAGCAGGAGTCTGTTTGGCTAATTTACAGCCGGTTTCTGTAGTTAAATCCTTTTATATAGAAGATCGAGGCAAGCAGAAAGTCACGTCATCGACGTCGAATTTAAAGACTTAAACGTTCGCCCAGAAGCTGATTGATGGTGTTGACACTTCATTGCCTGACAGTACACGCCGTGTGCTAATGGATATATTGACACAGCACGCAGACGTATTTAGTTAATCAGATGACGATCTTGGAACGACAGGCATTGTGACTCATTCCATTGACACCGGAGACGCAAAACCTATTCGTGAGCGTCTTAGAAGATATCTACCCGCACACATGAAGGCGATTTCTCAGCAAGTTGATGATTATTTAAGACAAAGTGTGATCAAGCTAGCATCTAGCGCATGGGCCTTAAATTTGGTCTTGGTGAAGAAAAAGATGGCTCCTATCGCTGTTGTGTCGATTATCGTCGTTTGAATGATATCACCCGTAAAGACGCATATCCTCTTCCTCGTATCGACGTCTGCCTTGATGCGATGGCAAATGCAAAATAGTTCAGTACCTTGGATTTGAAGTTGTCGTATCATCAAGTATTGGTTACACCTTCAGACTCTGACAAGACAGCTTTCATCTGTCCGAGAGGAATGTATAAATTTCGGAAGATGCTAATTGGGCTGTGCAATTCTGGAGCGACTTTCCAACGCTTAATGGACGTCGCGCTATCTGGGCTCCATTTCCATGTCTGTCTAGTGTACGTCGATGATGTCATTTTGTTTTCGGCTACAGCAGAAGAGCATCAGAAAAAAATTAATTATTGTGTTCGGACGTCTTTAATTGACCGGGTTGAAGTTGAAGCCCGAAAAATGCGCGTTGTTTCAGAAGTCGGTTTCCTTTTTGGGCCATGTGGTGTCTGAAAATGGCATTTCAACAGATTCAAGTAAAATCAAAGCCATAGTTGAGTGGCCTGTGCCGAGAAATCTCCGTGAAGTTTGTGCATTTCTTGGACTGGCTGGGTATTATAAACGCTTCGTCCTACAATTTTCGTCTTTCGCTAGTCTACTAAACGCTATGATGGGCAAAGAAAAGACGTTTGCTTGGACAGCTAAAGCTCAACAGGCATTTGATCAGCTCAAAACAGCTTTAATATCACCGCCGATTCTTTCCGTGCCGACGGATTCAGGAGAATTTATTTTGGACACTGATGCTGCGCATGAAAACATAGGTGCCGTGTTATCCCAAGTTTAAAGCGGATCGGAAAGAGTGATAGCATGTGCGAGCAAAAAGTTAAGCAGCCGGGAAATGAATTACTGCGTCACTTGCAAAGAATTGTTAACAGTGGTCTATTTCTTGCAGTATTTCAGGCAATATCTGCTTCGACGAAAATTCTGAATCAGAACTGACCATTCAGCGCTCACTTGGCTAAAGCTGTCGTTCATTCTGCAGATATGGCCGAAAAACCGCAACTTTCTCTGTATCACTTTCTGCAGTAGGGTTTCTGTCAATTGAGTCTTTCTGTACAATTCTTTATTAGTGACCTTTTGTGTCCATCCTATCCTTAAAATCTTCCGGTAGCATTTTCTCTCAAAGGACAGGATTCGGCTTTCGCAGCGTTTTGTAACTGTCCATGTTTCACAACCGTACAGCATTGTACTGAACACACATGTCTTCAGGATGCTGAGCTTTGT
>Ga0209367_1006974_pt1 | contig 15593 bp, 13 predicted proteins | sample WorMetLIZISLAND2_FD_187412 | JGI IMG/M metagenome (GOLD analysis project Ga0209367, IMG submission 187412) | Marine gutless worms symbiont microbial communities from Max Planck institute for Marine Microbiology, Germany - Olavius geniculatus... ... | reverse complement strand
AATTTCACCTATAAACGACCCCTAATCGTCATCGTAGGCCCATAAAAGTTGTATAGTGAATAGGCAATATGGCCTCTGGAATTCCAAATATGTGGTAATTTTGAACCCCCTACCCACAGGTCACGTGACACGGGGCATGCGCAGTCAACGTTTTGGCCTTGAAAAACATGCCTCTGTATAAAATTTTCACCTACAAACGACCCTTAATCGTCGTCGTAGCCTTATAAAAGTTGTATAGTGGATAGGCAATATAGACATGCGAATTCCAAATATGTGGTCATTTTGGACCCCCTGCCTACAGGTCACGTGACATGGAGCATGCGCAGTGAACTTTTGGCCTTTAACAAGGGCAAATGCAACTTTGAGGCTTTATATCTCTGTAACGGTGCAAGATAGACGCATGGTTCCAATGGACCACCAATAGGAAACCACATGTGTCGAGTCCAACGGTCACGTGACCGATGACGTCACGTGACCCCAAAAGGTCAAACTCGTGACCCCATTATCTTTGGGGCACAATATCTCCGTAACGGTGCAAGATAGACGCATGGTTCCAATGGACCACCAATAGGAAACCATATATGTCGAGTCAAATGGTCACGTGACCGATGACGTCACGTGACCGCTAAAGATCAAAATTGTGACATCAAAATATTTAAGGTTCAGTGTTTTCATGGCCATGTAAAGCAGATGGTTTATAATTGACCATCAACATAAAAAGTTTTTTATTGTAATAAAACAGCAAATATAAATGTACAAAACATCAGTTTATACACTTTTTAACGGCAACATGCAATGAGTGACACATCGAAAACAGCAAAAATCATAAAAAGGTGATATCACTCACCATCACATCACCTAACTGTCAATGTGCTGTTGAATAATGTCACATTTTTATGATTTTTGCTGTTTTCGATGTGTCACTCATTGCATGTCGCCATTAACAAGTGTATAAACTGATGTTTTGTGCATTTATAAAACTCAATATCTAGCATTGACAACCATCATTACATGTAGTGCAAAGTTTTCATTTGTAAAATTTTGTCGCTGCAGAGCATTAAAATACAAACAGATGTGGATAGATGGAATTTATCAACATTTTTCATTCATTTCAATGCGTATTTTGCTTGGTCAGATTTCTCTAGGTAGTGCAAAAACAGACACTGGATGAGGTGGGAACTTAAACAATTATTTAATAGCCAGATATCTCATAAATATTTGTGGTAAAAATTATTAAAATCTGTTAATTTTTTTTCAAGCTACGATCGATAATATTGGGGATGTTTTTTTCATGTTTTTGTATATTTTAATGCATATTTCGCTTGGTCTGCTTTCCCTAGGTAGTGCAGAAGCAGACATTGGGTGAGGTGAGAAACTGAATACTTATTTGATGGCAAGTTGTGTCAAAAATATTCAGAGTAAAAATTATTAGAATCAGACAATTTTTTTTCAAGTTACAATCAAAAATGTCGGGAAAGTTTTTTTTGAGACACAGTGTACAAAAGTTGCACTGAGCAATAAACACACGCAAAATAGATGGAACATTGCTGCAGTGGAACAAATCAAACAGAATTCAGCTTTTTGTGCAACTGTTTATAGTTATACTGGCACCTAACTCTAAAACAAAAAGGCATAAAAAAACAAAATTTGTGTAAATGCTCCTCTCGGATGAAGTAACTGTGAAACTCATTCCGAAGAATTCGGCCAAAGCAAGTTTGTGGCAACTATACACAAATGGACTCTCTAGATGGATGGCCCCAATATGTCGGCACTAAGCTGATACATTCCAGTTAAAATGATGTAAAAATAGATCCACAACAAGGCAACTGAAATCGCGAGACTTGACATCATGAAACCATCAAATTTGTGGGGACTAACAGTGCAAAAATGGACAACATGACACCAGCTCGCAAGAGTGGAAATTGCGAGACCTGACAATGCGGCACCAAATAGCAGGGATGGACATCGCGAGACTTGTTTTATTCTTTGCGTATCTTATTGTAGCTTTTAGTGTTTTACGATGTTTCTGACAACGTGAAGTAAAGCTAGATGATGTATAAAATTAACTTTAATTCCGCGTAACCCGTAGTCAGTTCAACATTGAATAAACTTTGACATAATACAGTAGTGTTATATAAAAACATTCCACAAGCGTTTTGTAAAATAGCACAACATAGCAGTAATATAAAAATACATCCCATAAACTTTGACATGCGTTTAGCTACAAAAATAACAGCACAAAGAACAGCAAAATCAGTCAGTTCAACATTGAATAAACTGTAACAGATGTTTAGTTCGAAAAATATCAGCAAAATAGCATAATACATCAGTAATATATTAGAACACTGCATAAACTTTGACACGCATTTAATTAGACAAATAACGGCACAGCGAACAGCAAAATCAGTCAGTTCAACATTGCATAAACTGTGACACTCATTTAGTTAGTAAAATATCAGCAAAATAGCAGAATACATCAGTATTGTATATAAACATTTCAGCTGACAGCAGTAAAACATTAAACATCTCCATCCTACGCTGTCTATGAGAAAATATGCATAACCATGGTAATTTCCGCACGACAAACAGGTCATCACGCAGTCAAGTGCATGCCACGTGACTCTGCTGCCGCCTGGCCACGCTTCATTGGTCGGACTGACAGTACTGTCTATGCTCACTGTTGAAGCCAACTTCTCAACTGCTCAACTTCTGATCTGGTACCATGTTGTCAGGTCTCGTGATGTCAGGTCTCGCAATTTCAGTGCCCCCTCCACAACACTCAAAACTGCATTAGTGATAAATGACTCTCCAATGAACACAAAGTTAGCAACAATGACTAACATCATATCAGTGCACTGCATGTAAATTGCTACGCAATGTTAACAACCTTTGTAAATTCAACAAATTACGACCCATATTTACTCATTTGTTGACGTTTCTATAACCACTGCTGCCTTCTTTGGAATGATTGCTGTTTGGCACTAGACGTTGCCATGGCAAACAATATGTCACAGACATGAGGTTCATGGACTTGTTTTGTCCTTTTCTCTGATGGAGTGCAGTCCACTGTGTAGTTACATCTGCTAGATGATGACGTTAATGTTTCTGTCTTCTGTTGAGAAGTTGCAGATTGTCGAGAGTCTGTGCATTGTTAGGGTCCAATTGGAGAGCGATGAGGTAAGATTGGCGGGCCTTGTCCAGCTTGCCCCAGCGATGATACAGAACTCCTGCATCACACACACTGATGTACAGATATACAGCGTGGGCCAAAAAATGGCACAATGTTTTATATGCCAATAACTTTATTAAATGTTGACTATTTTTCAAAATTTTTTACTGTCGCAATCAGGAGATAATTTGTAGTATCACTGTCACTAAAGATCCCACAACACCTCATATGTCGCTAGACTACCATGTGAAATGTCTCACATCACACTCAAGCCTGCCACGACACTGACCTATTGTGTGATCAACGTTGACCAAGCCTAACCTGTGGCCCCCAAACAGCCTGGACATAAAGCTGGTCAACTATGCTGTTTGGGGACCTTCAGATGGTCTATCAACGTCGACAATTCATAACAATCAACCACCTGAAGCAGACGATCGTCACTGAGTGGGGCAACCTGCTGCAGCGTTTAGTTGATCACGCAGTCGCACCACTGGTCAGTGGCGTCACTGGCTTGAGTGCATCGTCCAGCAGCAAGGCAGTCACATTAAGCGTTTTGTGGAAGCTGCGAGATGTGAAAGTTACATTGGACAAAAATAAGACAATAAACAGTTTGTTTCTCATTGTTGATTTATTACAGTGTGTTGTTGCGGATATTGTTTTGTTTTCAATTGTAGTTTTAAGAACCTGATATTTTACTAGGTAGTGTAGCAACACAGTCGAGGTGTGGTAGGATCTTTAGTGACAGTGTTACTACAAATTTTTTCCTGATTCTAACAGCGAAAGAATTCTAAAAATCAGTTAATATTTGATGAAGTTATTAGCGTATGAAAAATTGTGCCATTTTTTGGCCCACTCTGACACTGCATCCCAAAAAAGTCAGCGAGTGAGTGAGTGAGTGAGTAGGGTTTAACATCCCACCCGACACAGTATAGGTCATTTTGGGGACAGCCTTTTCAGGCAAAATGCACACAAACACAACAATGGAACGGTAAGTTAAAACTTTACAATAAACAAAAAGTTTAACCTTTACAGAAACACAAAACACAAAAATGAGGTTAACCTAAAATTGTAAGAACTCCATTATATGCATGCATATGTAACTAACACAACAGTAGTTCTAATAATCTTCCCTCTTATCCTCCAGACAGTCATCAGTGTGCTAATGCTGTCTATTGCAGGACAAAAAAGATCTCCGACATTATAGATTGTAATGTGAACAAGAAAGACCAGATTTTAATTGCAGTTTTTGGTGAAGTGTGAATAGTCATTTAATAGCCAGTTGTCTCAGAAATATTTGTACCAAAAAATTATTAAAATCTGATATCGTAATTAAGCTACGATCGATGATTTTGGAGATCTTTTTTATGACACAGTATATAACCTACACCATGTTTTGTCGAGATCAACACTACAGATCAAGCTCAAAACAACAACTTGACAATCAGGACATCTTGTCAATCAAACTGCAAGTGCCACTGACGCAACAAACACAGAAACCAATAACAGTCCAACACAAACAAAGCACGCTGCTGAATGCAAGTTTTAATTACGTATAAGTTTTGAATAAAATTGAATTATTTCAATTCCAATCATGGTGAAATCAAACATACTAAAAAAGATGTGTATATCTCTTTATGGGAACCCATCATACAACTATGTAGTGTCACCTGCCATATAGAATCCCACAGCATTCTGCCACCTGAAACAGATAAATGTGCCTCGATATGCATATGATACTGAATAAATCTACCAAAACGTTAAAATAAAGTAAAATAAAATACCGAGATTTGCATGATAACTAGCAGCGCTAGCGCCATCAGTGGAGCTTTTGCTGAGGGCCAGAAGAAAGTGCCTTTCACTATCCTCGTACTGACCGGCCTTTCCCAGTGAGCTGGCATAGTGGAAATGAAATGAAGCTTCATTGGGATTGTGGTGCACACTTTCATCCAATGTTGATTTGAGCTCATCGTATCGGCCTGTCCAACAACACAACTCAATGACCGATCCATTTGACACAACAAGATGTATTAAACCATTTCATTTAAAACTTGACATCATCTTTGTTCTGCTGCCAATCATCAGTTTGTTGTACTTCCTTGCCACCTAAGTTTGTACCAACGTCGAGCTTTCTCTGTCGCTAGCCCAAACTCACTACCGAGACATCTGCATGAGCCTGTTCACACAGTCTCTGTCCTTTGACAATTACTTGAGACATTTTTCCTGTCAGTGAATACTAATGTAAGAATGCAATAAGGGTTTTTGTCAATTATAGCAGCAGCAGTAGTAGTAGTGCACTGTGTCCCAAAAAACATCCCCAACATTTTTGACTCTAACTTCCAAAAAAATTTTGGTACGAATATTCCTGACACAACTTGCCATCAAATGACCATTTAGTTTCCCACCTCACCCAACAATTGTTTCTGCATTACCTGGGGAAAACACAACCAGCGAAATATCACTTTTTATGCGTGAAAGCAGCTCTGCTTTCATCGCGTCTTAGCCATCGCAATTCTGTCCGTCCGTCTGTCTGTCTCTCCGTCTGTCCATCCAACCGTCACACAGGTGGAACGAAATAAGGCCTAAGTTAGACCTTGGCGCCACGCTACTATCGTTTGTGATCCAGATAGAGAATTTGGTATTTGTATATTAACTTAGCGTGAAGCGAAACTGCCATAGGCTTTCGCGCGTCTTGTGAGCATTAGCTCAAATTTCTTTTTTATCCAATGGAATATGATTGCTTAATTAACATAATGTGTAAAAACACATTTTGTTAACATTTCTGACACTTTGGCTGACATTTCATCCAGTTATTCATTTTCCAACTGTCTGCAGTAAAATTGCTTAAAGTGTTGGCCCACTATGCAAACACAGGCAAAGAGACACTTTCTCCATTCATTGACAGCAGTATTGATAATGTTCTGCTCCAGACCAATCCAAGCTGTACCAGTCGCTTCTTGACTTCACAAACATTCCTAAACTTCGTCTGGTAGACATACTGCTAAATGACAGTCAAACCTTGTAATAGACCTGCTATTGGGCCCACAGATTAGAACAGATGGAATTTAGTGACTGTTTTTCGTTCATTTTAACATGCAATATGCTTGGTCTGCTTTCCCCAGGTAGTGCAAAAGCAGACGTTGGGTGAAGAGGAAACTAAAACACTTATTTAATAGCCAGTTGTGTCAGAAATATTTGTGCCAAAAATTATTCAAATCTGCTAATTTTTATTCAAGTTATGATCGATAATGTCGGGGATGTTTTTTCAGGTTTTCTGTTTATTTCAACAAGTATTTTGCTTGATCCACTTTTTCTCAGGGTACGGCAGAAAAAAGTGGACCCCTAAAGTTTTTTGCTGTTTTCTCAGCAACCGTTTGAAATTTTAAATTAAAATTTCACAGATTTATTTAATAAAACCTTCTACATCTAACTACCAAGTAAAATGTGATTCTGTTAAAAAACGACGAAGTTACGGACTTTTTAACATGACCGCCTACCGATTTTTCAGCATTCAAAAATGTTCCGGCTACAACACCAGTTTAATAACATCGTTGAAACAACACAGTTAAATTATGATCAGATGCCAGAATTCCATTGCCATTGCAAATGTTCAAAGTGTTCACTGCCAGCTCCAAGCTACAACACAAGCCTCCAGTCGCCTTATTTGAGAAATCTTTTACAGCCTTGTCAATCGGTCCCTGTGGCAGGTTACCCCAGACAACCTGAAGCGCTTCCTTGAGTTCAGCTCTTGTTTTCGGCTTTGTTTCAAGCTTGCGGTAAGCTTCCAATATTGCACCCCATACTAGAGAGTCCATTAGGTTTATATTCGGCGAATTTGGAGGCCATTGGTCTTTTGTGATGAAATCTGGACAGCTGGCCCGCAGCCAGTTCTGTGCGCTGTGCGACGTTGTGCGCTGTGTGTGCTGACGCGCCTGGCGCGCCGTCCTGCTGGAAGATGAATCCGGTGAGCAGCCGGTGATTGCTTTAAAAGAACGATAGTTTAGTAATAATTTATAAACAATATAAATGACTGTTTATCAAAACGTCACTCTGGCGTCATCGGCAGTAATGTGTAACCAGTTTAGAAAAAAACTAAATACAGGGTGGCCACAGTTTGGAAAGAAAAAAATTCAAGGACTTTTCAAGGACCTTAAACTCACTTTTCCTGACCTATTCCGTCGACGTTTCTGCCAAGTTATAGAGGTTTTAGTTATGACAATTTTAGAGAGTATGCAATGTTTTGGCATCAAAAGAAAACCAATAGGCAGCACAAAAAAAAATAAAATTTCTAACCTTACACAGCAGGTGATTTTTGATGTACGAATTAAGTGCAAAATTTTAATGCTAGGTATCAATGATTACTGTACTTAGATTCAAGGACTTTCAAGGACCTTTTACATCAAATTCCAAAACTTTCAAGGACCTATTCCATTTCCAAGGACTTTCCAGGCCCTGGAAAAATGAGCATTTTTTTCAAGGACTTTTAAGGACTTTCAAGGCCCTCTGGCCACCCTGTAAATAGCATTTTTAGCTTGAACATATTTTAATGCTGAAAAATTGGTAGGCAGTCATGTTAAAAAGTCTATAACTTTGTCGTTTTTCAGCAGAATCACATTTTACTTGGCAGTTAGATGTAGAAGGTTTCAGTAAATAAAGGTGTAAAATTTCATATTAAAATCCCAAACGGTTGCCGAGAAAATGGCAAAAAACTTTAGGGGTCCACTTTTTTTGCCACACCTTGTATGTAGTGCAGAAGTACACAGTGGGTGAGGTAGGAAACTGAACGATCATTTGATGGCAAGTTGTGTCTGAAATATTTGTACCAAAAATTATCAAAATCTGTTAATTGGTTTTCAAGTTGGAGTCAAAAATGTTGAGGATATGTTTTTGGGACACAGTGTAGTAGCATATGATGTGCTGTATAGCCTCTATCTGTTTTACATACACACTAAATACCTGTCATAGTCTAAGACAAGGAACAAAACCTTTTAGCTTAAACAAAAAGATAGGGATGGACAAAAGTATCTTATACCAAGGTTTCCAAGCAGAATGATAAGATTGGTCCAGGCGCTAACATGTGTCGGTTTCAGAAATGTAGCATTCGTCCAGGCTGCCAGAGCTTCCTCGTGCCGAGTTTGCTCTAAATACTGGACAGAATAGACAAATAGTTAGTCAGTTATCTAAACTAAGTCAATGACTCTGCCAAATGATACTAAATGTTATCTGTTAGCTTAATGAAAATAGTGGTGGCGCAGTGTAGTGACTAACAGGTTGCGTTAATAAACAAACTTACCTGGGCCTAGTTATTACCTAGATGGGCGACTGTCTGCAGGCTGTAAACCATCCTCATATGTAACCAAAGACCTAAGTCATCTCAGCCTGGCCATTATCCATGGGTAGGTGCAATAAGTACCAGTAAAAGCTGGACATAAAAAAGGCATACTATGCAATGCTCTCGCCCCATATCAGTAGTCTCACATTGTAATCTGGTGTTTGACTGAGGGCAGGAAACCAAGATCAGCAATACCCTTGGGCTTTGTGGATTGAGTAGGAATTTTACATTTTTTATGTTAATAAAACAAAATCTGTCTCTCTGAGAGAGTTTTTGTCATCTAACTACAAAACAAACAGATTCAATAGCATTGAATATTCAATTACCAGGTTGCCAAGGTTGTACAAGCAGTCAGGATATCGGCGTCTATAACGCAGTGCAGTCTTGTAGCTCAGTTCTGCAGAATCATACTGCAGTTGAGCCGCTTGAACAATAGCGAGGTTCATCCATGCTGTGGCAAAGTCTGGCCTAGTCCATCAACAAAATGCAAGCCATACCAAGGTCAGAAAATCAGCACATGATATTAGGACTCCATTCCTATTGAGTCACTAGTGATTAACTCAAAACGAATCTAAAGTCTTCACTGCACATGGTGTTGACACATTATCACAATTTTGTAGAAATGAGTAATTTCAAAAGTAAGAGACGTTAAGTTCCTGATGCAATTCAAAACATGTCTCCACATTTACACGTTTACACAGATCTCCATGTAAAAGTCTTGCTTAGGGTTCCCATTCATTGGACCTTAAAAATACTAAAGCAGTTGTTTGTTTGTTTTCAAAAATTGCACAGTTATGGAAACAAAACTAAACTGTGTAAATCTACAGGCACCTGGCATTTTTACTACATTTACATTACTTTTTTCAAGTTAAGTAAGTAAATGTGTAAAGTAAATAAATATATTCTCATCATTCCAATGAAAACTGTATCTACAGATTACAGAATTATAAATTTAAAAAAATTTCAGGACATACAAATTCAAAAAACCTTGTACCTGGTACGGTAAGTCAGATTCAAGGACTTTCAAGAATGCACCAAAAGCCTGGCCATGGTAGTCACAAAGCAAACCAAACAAGAAGCCCAGCTATCGCTAGGGAAAGCTGACCATATGATTACGTCTGAAGCCCAGCGTCCGACTTCCAGTCACGGACAGAAAGAGATTTGTCAGATGTGACACAGTTCCATGCACACTATGTTAATGGAATGCTATCTCGAAAGCTACAATGAATGCTAGTATAACAGACATCCACATCGTCAATTTGCCAGGTAACATAAATAGCTACAAGGTAAATAAACGAGGAGAATATTGGACGCACGTTTTGCAAATATTTCTCACAACAAAAATGCCTTGCTCGGGAAGACAGGCTACAGCCTATACAGTTTCTGTTGCAGTACTGACCTTCAAGGTCATTCAAGGTAAATGATTTTCATGTCATTTAAAAGCTAATATGTGACTTCCTATTAGTGATCAGTAGCAACCTTGCATCGTTTTGCCACAGTACATTCATGCCAGACAGACAGATGAATGACAACTCATGCCAATAACTTGACCGTTACTTTTTAAGTACAGTCGGCTAAAAAGACAACAAAGACATATGGAAACCAGCTTAACAGTAACAGTAACATGCTATAAGGGCAGAGAGACCACCAACAGTGGACAGAATACTAAGTACCTGATGCTGACAGCTTGACTGAGCAGATGCTCTGCTTCGACAAGCTGACCGCGATCCTTGTACAAGTTGCCCAAATTATTCATTGCTTGGTCGTAGCCCGGATGCAAGCTGAATTATAACACACAGCAGACTGCAGAGAATACTAAACATCACTCAACAAAAAGCAATGTCTCCAGATGTCAAGACAAAATAAACTCTGGCAGTCAAACTAAGCTGTATCAGAACTCAAAACAGAACAAAAAACTTATAGCTCAAGGCGGCATAAACTTGTTTCGTATTCTGTAAGCTGGGTATATTTTAAAAGTCACCTCCAGCTGTAAGTCTTCGAGAGAAAAAAGGAAATGCAACCAGGAATTGCTAAAAATACATAAATTTGTAAAATAAAATGTGTAAACCACTATTAACAACAAGAAAAGCCCAGCTAACACAAAGGGGAACGCGCAACAGTGGTGCATGTTTTAAAACCCAATAAAACAAAATCTGTGTTTCTATAACAGTGGCCAGAGGGCGCCAGACGACCGACGGCTAATTATCTATAGTGTTTTACGTGACCTGTCTCGCTCGTGATCAGATGGCGTGACCTGTCTCATTCTGCCAACACAGTATTGACTGATAATCGCAAATTTTCCCTATCCACTCTTATTTAGCGCCCTCGTTTGGGGTGACCCCCTGCGAATTTATGGAAAAACTACAGTTCGTGAAACTAGAGTCTTCCAGGCAGCCAACGGTAAAGATATGGTGATCCTAGCTTGCACCATTTTTGACTGATCCACCCGTGTGATGAACAGACAGATGGACGGACAGACGGACGGATAGAGAGAAGTACGAAGGCTAAGATGCGCTACAGCAGTAGCTGCTGTTGCACGGAAAAAGTAGTGCCACAAACTCAAAAACGTTTTGCTGTAGAAACATGCAGTGAACACCGAGATTATAATTATATATTACATGTACTTGCACTGCACATCATTACCTGACATGTACCTCCAGACGAAAACAAGCATGGCCTTGAACTATGACCTTAATACTGGATAGGCTTTTAGAGGTTGTCAAGGTACATGTTCATCAAACTAAGTGCAGTGACTTATTGGCTATCGTGTTGACCAAGAAAAAACTTAACGACAGTGATGAAAACATTATTCCAGTGCAGTAAAAATCAACAAGCCAAGAACTGACCTAATAGCCAGCTTGTATTCAGCAATAGCATAATCAACATCACCGAGGTCAGCATGGATCTTTGCAACGTTGTAATGAACCTGTTAACAGTCAATAGCAAAGGCCATGCACATTATCAAAGCAGCCACAGGGTGGCTAAGAAAAGGAGACGCTCTGTTTGTATTGGCAATAGTTGACATCAGTGAGATAGTGCAGCCAAAAACTAATCAGAATATTAAGTCACAACTGGCACAAAAAAAAACAATTTTTAAATTCATCATGTTAATGTCAACAACTCAGAGGACGGCAAGAAAAAAGGGAAGGAAAGGGAAGGGAAGGGAAGGAAAGGCACAAAAAGGTAAATATATCATGTATACAATATGTTAGCTAGTTTCTCAGATTACTTTTCATATTTAATCACACTGCAGTATATAATCCATCAAAAAATAATGGCGTACAAATGGCCAAAAAATCTGAAGCCAAATGCAAAGAATGGGATAAGGGTTCTCGGACAGGGGGCATGTGTCAAACAACAAACAGCTAACAGCCATGAGCCTCATTCACAAAACTTCCTGGATTGTTCCTAGGATAAACTTACCTAAAAATCTGACACAAAAATATAAAGGGTAAAGGCAAAGTCCGGTACTTGCTATAACGCTTCTTACATGAGACAGACTCATGGACAGAAGCACTTTACAATCTCAAAAGTAGCAGCTGATTGGCATGAGCTAATGATATCTTAGGCATAAAATGTGATTTACAAAAATTCCTAAAAAAAATAACAATGCAGCCACTACAGGAAAAATACCTTGGCATTGAGTGTACAGACAGCGAGACCTGACTCAAACAAACTTCTCTCAGTTTTCCACTGAGCACTTCTCTGCAATTAACATCTTTGCTTGCATTCCACACAGACTCAGAGAAAAACATTTTCTCAGACAATATGTATAACTACCAAAGCAAAACTAAGAAAAACTAAAAAATCAAGCAAAAAGCTAACTCAAGAGTTAAAACCCACTACCACAAGTCTTGTGGCTTGGAAAAACACCACGTTACGTTTACATAGACTGCATGGCATTGCTGACATCCATTTCCTTGGCGCTAAAAAAACAGACATCAGTTAACAACACTGCTGGACCATGAATATGAGGCTAATGCATCAAGGAGTGTGCCTGTTTACATCCCAACTTATCAGACTATCCTTCATTGGAGAGAGATGGCCAGGCAAAGTTGAAATGAAATGATTCATATTAATAAAAATGCTATAACACATAATTCGACATAATGTCAAAAAAAACCATAACCTGTAAAAGAGAAATCTAAATGCCACAAACATGAGAAAGGCACATAAATTCATGAAATTATGACCTCAGTCGATAAGTTTGTTGTTGAAGTTTTGACCACTGCACTGCCTTCTTGTGGCTGCTATGCAGAGCAAGTTGGCATAGACAACAAACTAATTGACAAAGGTTGTAGTCAGATGTCAGTAGTGGTCTTAGCATAAATCGTTGCAGTTAAGATGGCCGAAAGAAAACAGACGATGACTCCGGAGAGTTTCTGACAGCAATTACAGGAGCAAACCTTATCACTGGTAACAAACTCTGTCAATCGATATGGTAACTAATAAGTTTGTAAGTTACCATTTCTATTTTCAACCTAGAAGTTTATTCAAAGACAACTGACAAACAGAAACACAGAATATGTAGTAAATATGACAAAGAATTCAATCACAATGTGAATACCTGAATACATCGACAAATGTTGGCTATGATCAACATCACGACAAGACCAGCAGTCAGCTGCAGACAAACCGTCTCATTGCAGTTACCAACAATAAGCACTACAGTACTGTTAACAGCACTTATCCATCAGCCCTAAACAGATTTTTAACTAAGCAAAGTAAACACAATAAACAGAGCCGATAATGCGTTTTCTCAATTTGTCTTCTGTCTGTGCATCTGTGATGTCTCAATAACAATGACATCACCATGAAATTGTGTATTGTCTGAGACGTCACTAGCAGCAATGTTCACAGCAAGAGCTGCAAATGCCATACCAACAAAATTAGAAAAAAAACAATTTTTAGTTGATTATTTTATTACTAACAAATTCATAAAATTAGTTTATTAAATTACCATTTTGAAAAAATTCTTGGCAAAGATATGCACTCTAATGAGTGCCTTATAGTTTTGGCTCTGCTACGCCATTATACCAGATGTACTGACCGTGAAATGTCGACGTGCAAGTTTTGCCATGCCAAGTGTAACGAGCATAACAAAGCCAGTGCTGGGCAGATAGAGATTGCGTTCAGCAATCACAAATCCAACTCGGAACAGCAAGTTGCTCGCCGGCAGGAACGGCAGAACCAACAGAACCAATGACATCAGCAATCTTCTACAAATATTCAGCTACAAAATCTCATCCAAACGACTGACACCTACTTATAAAGCAAATTTCATCAGTTGCCCGTTAGACAGTGTTTGCAATGAAAATGAATTTAAGGCAATGCTGAGAAGTTCATATGCATAAACAAACTGTCACTTTCTGAACTCAGGTGGTTGTAACAATGTTAGCAAAAGCTTTCAGCATTACCCCCCCCCTTCAGTCCAAAACTCATTGTCATATAACAGCACTTCTTGCGAGGACAGATTTGAAGTTATAAAAACCAAACCGTTTGACGCTGCCCAAAAAAGACGTGTAAACTCACAAGCCTCTGATTAGTTCATGACATATGACGCTATACAGATGTGTTTTAACTGACTGTTTGACATAATAACAAAGTGATAAATTCAATGGCCATAAAGCATTTTCAACCCAGCATGTAATAATGATAGTATTAACAGTAACATTTGCAGTGCTGTCATAGTAACAATGTCACTGCAAGATTTCACCCAGTTGATTCAACAAATGTAGCACAAATGCTGGGCGGCTGACAACCAATGGACTGAGCCAGTTGGTCTGAACCTCGGCCTCAGATCCACTTAAACTGGCAGCTGTAGTACTACATTTACCATTGCCATTTACTACTACTGAACCCGAAAGCTGATACCCATTTTACCATTGTATAGAGGTCTAGGCTGAGTCAACCTAATTCTGCCTTCATACGAAATGGTTTTCCTGTCCACACTATTAAGATACTAAGCGGGCCTGATGTACAGTAGAGCAACTTCATTAATTTAGTACCAAATTACCTTTGCTCAGCAGTTCCAGAACACCAAGCCACATGACAAAGCAGAGTCATGACAGCACACCAAAAGAAAATGATGGCCAAACAGCGAACATCAGTAAACGTCGTTATAACGGGCACACAACCCATTGACCAATCAAAACAAAGCCATGTTGGATTCAGCAGCAACCAAGCGTTTAGTGCATAGATATAGTTGTAGTTGAGCAGCTGTACAAATAACAGTAGACAGCTGGTTATATGTAATATATATGCATCATGTTACTAAGTTCATTCAAAGAAAAAATACCATCCAGAGTATGAATCAGGTCCTGGAACCTGCACATGTGGACGAATAGCCATGGCTTATTGCAACTGCTGAAATCAACAGTAAACACCTGTGTTAAAGTCAGAAATAGTAACTGGCTAAACAAAACAACACCACATAAAATGCTACTTCAAAATCTATGGATACAACAAAGCTGGTTCAGTATTTTGAGTGCTAATTAATTAGCAGGAAAGTACTGGTTGTACGGCAGTAAAACACGACTAACTGCCGTTCATTTATGCCACAGCTAACAGTGTCCTGTAAAAAGAAACCAAAAAATCTGACTGCTTACCCTGTAGATGGAGCCATTTATAAAAGAGTGGGGATTATCAACCACTTGAAATGTGGGTGCTGATGACCCCATCAGTCGCCAGCGTAGAGCCAACAGTATTAATGCAAAGCTAGCCACTGAGATCTGTCGAGAAAATATTTTCACCAAAGAACCCTGAAACATACAAAAATAACAAGATTTACTTTTCACATTTCCTGGTTTGAGTGAGTGAGTGAGTACGGTTTAACGTCCCACCCAACACAGAACAGGTCATTTCGGGAACGGCCTTTGCCGACAAAATAGCACATACACATAATGACAAAACAAAAAATTTGACCTTTACAGAAAGTTTAACCTTATGAAACACAAACACAAAAACGACCTAAACCTAAAATTTAAAAAAATGCCAAATATAATTGTGCATATGTAATGATGACGGCAGTTCTAATAAGCTTCCCTGTTATCCTCCAGACAGTCATCAATGCTATAACGCTGTATATCGAAAAAC